>Ga0265338_10000594_pt1 | contig 63859 bp, 37 predicted proteins | sample 42126metaG_FD_193579 | JGI IMG/M metagenome (GOLD analysis project Ga0265338, IMG submission 193579) | Rhizosphere microbial communities from Carex aquatilis grown in University of Washington, Seatle, WA, United States - 4-21-26 metaG | ecosystem: Host-associated > Plants > Roots > Rhizosphere...
AATAATTTGCAGGTTTAGAGTATATAATTTGAATTACATTGTAAGAGCATTGATACAAAAATATAAAAAGATATAGCCATGCTACATTCTTTATGGTTTGTGATTTTATTGTTTTTTTTATAAAATGTCCTTTTGAAACAAAAAAAAACACAACTGGTATCGCCAGGAATAATGAAATAAATAAAATTTCTGAAGGTTGAAAAAACAAGTAACCTAGCAATATAGTAAAACTGAAAAAGAAATTCTCAATATCACAATTGTTAGTATTGTTGCTCAATTTATTATTGAATGCTTTATTTATTAGTATAATACTGTAAAATACTAATATTGAGAATAAAGAAGTTAGTAAAATCTTCATCAAATTATCAATCACACATTTGAATAATCCACTATTTATTAGTATATCCTTATTAGAATGTAATTGTATTATTAAACCAGTTATAAAGCCTCCAACTATTGTTTTTATACTTATATCTTTAAAATGTATCATTAAATGTATTATTTCGATTTAATATATGAATATACCTTTTGTCCATCACAATTGATGAAATCAAATTCAGCCGATTTATCGGTAATCGACATATTTGTAAAACCGTTTGTAGATAAACAAAATATTGTTTGAGCGTTTCTCTTTATTGATCTGGCATTACCTCCTGTACCTGTTACAACATATTCCGTATTTTTATTTTGTATTTGAGCATGTTCAAAATCATGGTCATGTCCACAAATGTAAAAATCAACATTATAGTATTCTAAAATTGGTTTAATTATGGTATACATTTCCTTTGTATTACCATGTAATCCTGCCGATAAAATAGGATGATGACCTATTACAATTTTCCATTTACATTTCGAATCAGTTAATGTTTGTTTAAGCCATTGTATTTGTTTTATATTTTTGGCATTTGAGGTATCGGTTAAACTATTGTATTTTAAAATAAAATCTTGTGTGTCTAAAACAATAAATTGAATACTACTTCCATTTATGGTATTTTTCGTAAATGTGTAATATCGAGAAGGCATTATCCAATTTTTATTTATTGATGTATATTGAATTTGTGCATCTACATTTCCATTATAATCATGATTGCCTAATGTGGCATACCATGGGATTGACAGTAGATTTTTTGAAAAAACATTCTCATAATTTATTTTCCATAAACTATCGGTAATGCTTGTTACTCCTAAATATTGGAAATTGTCACCAGCTGTAACTATAAATTTCGGTTTTAGTTTAGAAAATTGATTTTCCATTTGGTTTGCTACAGAATCTTCTTCTGCATTTCCATTCCATCCCCAATCACTTATAATGAAAAATGTAACAATTTGGTTTTCAACAGTATTTTTTTTACATGAAAGTAAAAGTATCATTGAAATCAATATAGTTGTTTTTTTTATTATCATTTTTATTTAATATATAACATAACACGCTGCAATTAAGGTATTGTAATGTTGTTTAAAACAAGTAAAATGTAATCTTTTATACTATGAGTAGATTGTTATATTAAAATCATTCCGATTAGATTTCATCTATCCTTTACAAATATAACTATAATACCGATTTGACAAAAGTTATTGTAGTGTTTTATCAAAATTAAAAGCATGGAAATGAAATTAATCTTTCATTTCTACATATTGCAAAGGAAATAATTGAACGAGTTTTTTGTCGTTTATTCTCCCTTAATACTCTTAAAATGATGTATATTTAAAGTCGCAATAAGTGTTTTTATTGCTCTACTCTTTTCATCTTATTTTAGAATTCCTGTGGTATAAGCTTTCTATCGATGAACGCGGGTTCAGCGATCGGCACTGAGGCGAAAGGGGGGCATTGCTTACCACATGAAATCATAAGTATTGAACGAAATTTGTTTTATTTATAATATATTTCCAACAAATTATCATATAAGAATTTATCTATTGTAGAAATGTTTGTTGGATAAACACCATATTGAGTCGATTTATTATAATAAAGCACCTTTTTTTTATCCTATCGTACAAAATCAACCTCATTGTCGAGCTAGCCGGATTTGACGCAACGAAGTATATATTTCCAAGTGAGAATAATGCAACAGCTATACTCGTTGGTAAAATATCTCTTTCATCCTTAGCAATTCTTTCATCTGATTTATGTAGCCCACCAACAAAAGTTATTATAAAATATCTGTTACTACTATCATGTATCATTTCAAATATTGAATTAGGAATTTCAATATCCGGAATAATCTTTTTTGAATTGTTTAGTTTATAATAGACGTTATTTAAATCCTTTGCAACATGATTATTAATCTTACTGTATTCGTCTAATTTCTTAATATGATACTTTTTAATCAAAAATCGCAAAATCTTATTCGAGATTGTATCACTAAGTCTATTAGCAAAAACAGAATCGGTTGTGATTCTATTTTCTAGTCCAATTTCTTTAATCTCTACTGGGTTAATTCCCAGAAGCTCTGCTTCGGAACAAAATAGTTTTCAAGCAATACCTCGTCAGCTCTGCTGCGAGGTCGTTTATTATCAATAAATGCTGGTAAAATTGCTATTGTATCTATAATATGTTTGACTACTTTAAAATCTGAAACTCTTTTCCCAACTTGACAACTATAGAATGCTATTAATAGTATCAAATAGAATAATCTATATAACCTCATTTACATTTTTATTTACTGTTGTCCGGTAAAAATAAACAATAACCGGGTCAGTTATTGTTAACCAACCCGGATGGTTACCTTTGATGTTACGAAGCATTAAATTAAACCATGGATAAAAGTAAGAATTTTAGCGGACAGCCGATATTCAATCAGCTATTAAATTTCATTGACAAATCAGATATTAAGCGAATAGCCAAGTCTCATAATGCAGAGCGTTACGTAAAAAAGGTTTCAACCTATAATCATGTAATAGTGATGTTATTTGTTGCATTGAAAGGTTACCATTCAATCCGAGAGGTCATTTGGGGGCTCTTAGCCAATGCCCATAAACTCTCACATTTAGGATTATCTTATATGGTAAAGCGAAGTACCTTTTCAGAGGTCAATATTTGGAGAGATAGTTAAATATTTGGAGATATTGAATTATCTCAAATCAGTTCCTTGATCGTAAAGATGAATGGCAAACGAATGATGCAATTATACCTTAACTCGTTTAAAAATTTAAATATCAGTAGCGGCGTTGCCCATGTATTTTGAATATAGCGATCTAAGAACGTTAATTCGAACTTTATTCCACATCTTGAATATACAAATACATAAAAAAGGAGAGAACCACTCTAAAAATTATACTCTCACAATAAACAGGTAACAAAGATCGAAACAAATAGCATTTGAGTAGATACCTGAGGAAGTCTCTTTCTCGTCAATAGATTTCCAATCCACCTTGATGGATTGAAAAATAATGTCAATGAATTTTCAGTCCATGTTAATGGATATGCAAGAAAGAGTATGATTATATCTCCAAATGTTTCAGCACAACCTTTGCAGCATTTTGCTCGGCTTCTTTTTTCGAAGCACCATGAGCTTCACCAATTGGGTAATTATCGATTAACACAGCTGAAATAAACAATTGTTTACCTTTTTCAGCACAAACATCTTCGCGGGTATTAAAATTAACTGTTTTTTTCGTTTTCTGAGTATATTCTAAAAGACGGCTTTTGAAGTTTGTATCGACCGATTCAAGGAAATTAAAATCGTAATATTTGGTGATAATTCGATTTATTAGAAAAGAACGGGTAAACGAATAGCCCTTGTCGAGGTATATGGCACCCACAAGTGCTTCAAAAGCGTTGCCAAGCACATTATTGCTATCGATGGATATATTATTTGTTTTAATGTATTTATGAACCTTTAAACCTGCTGCAATTTCGTTGAGCGATTTTCTGTTTACCAGTTTAGCTCTCATTTGAGTCAGAAAACCTTCGTCGAGATGGTTATATCGTTTAAAAAGGTATTCGGAAATAATAGAATCGAGAATTGAATCGCCTAGAAATTCAAGCCTTTCGTTACTGAGCGTTTTGCCATCAACCGATTTAAGAATAACCGATTTATGGGTTAACGCTTTACGGTAAAGCAAAATAGAATTGGGTGTAAAACCGAGTTGGTTTTTTACAAAATAAAAAAACTCCTTTTCTTGTTTATCCAAGAAAAGGAGTTTTATATACGTTGGAAGAAATCTCACAATGTTTTATTCAAACCTTTTTAAAACAATCGAAGCATTATGACCACCAAAGCCGAAAGTATTGCTTAAAGCGTAATTGACTTTACGAGATTGTGCCTCGTTAAGGGTCAAGTTGAGCTTGCTGTCAATATTGGGATCGGGAGTTTTAAAGTTGATTGTTGGAGGAATAATGTCTTTTGTAAGAGTAAGGATAGCAGCCATTGCTTCAACCGCACCTGCAGCACCAAGAAGGTGACCGGTCATCGATTTCGTAGAACTAATACTCAACTTATACGCATGGTCTCCAAAGAGTTTTACAATAGCACCGGTTTCGGCAATGTCGCCAAGAGGTGTTGATGTACCATGTACATTGATATAGTCAATGTCTGTTAATTTTAATCCTGCCTCAGCAACAGCATACTTCATCGTATTCATCGCTCCTAATCCTTCGGGATGTGGTGCAGTGAGATGATGAGCGTCCGAAGACATTCCGCCACCGACAACTTCAGCATAAATTTTTGCTCCGCGTTTTATAGCATGTTCGTATTCTTCAAGAATTAAAGCACAACCACCTTCGCCCATAACGAAACCGTCGCGGGTTAAGTCGAAAGGGCGTGAAGCCGATTTATACTCGTCATTATTTGTAGAAAGAGCATGCATAACATTGAAGCCACCAATGCCTGATTCACATATACAAGCTTCCGAACCTCCGGCGATAAACAAATCTGCTTTGTTCAGCCTGATTAGATTGAAAGCATCAATAAGTGCATGTGATGCAGAAGCACAAGCAGACACAATACCATACGATGGCCCGCGCAATCCGAACTTCATTGAAATATGACCGGCAACAATGTTACCGATAATTTTTGGGATGAAGAATGGGTTAAAGCGTGGAATTCGACCATTTGTTCCAAATTCGGAGAGATCGTTTTGCAATGTTTCAAGTCCACCAATTCCCGAACCCCAAACCACACCTAAGCGGTCAAGGTCTAAATTTTCGAGATCAAGCTTTCCATCTACTACTGCTTCAGCCGCCGACGCCAAGCCAAATTGAGTAAAGAGATCCATCTTGCGAGCCTCTTTTTTATCAATATACTTGGTAATGTCAAACTCTTTAACTTGGCATGCAAACTTGGTTTTGTGATTAGTTGTGTCAAATCGGGTGATTAACTCACAACCACTTGTTCCCTTGGCAAAATTGTCGAATAACTCGTCAATTGTATTTCCAAGTGGGGTAATTGCTCCCAAGCCTGTGACAACTACTCGTTTTAATTCCATACTTTGTTTTAAATGGGATTGGTATTATTACTTCGCGTTATTTTCGATGTAAGTGATAGCATCACCAACTGTTGCGATACCTTCTGCTTGATCATCTGGAATTGCGATGTTAAACTCTTTTTCAAATTCCATAATCAATTCTACTGTGTCAAGAGAATCGGCACCTAAATCGTTTGTGAAGTTTGCTTCCGGTGTAACTTCGTTTTCATCAACACCTAATTTGTCTACAATAATTGCTTTTACTCTTGATGCAACGTCTGACATAACTGTAATTTTTTAGTTAATACTTATGATTAATATTTGTGGTGCAAATATTTGTTTTTTTTTTTGAACCAAAAAAGAAAAAAATGATTTTTTATTAGTTTTCCAGTAAAATAGGGGCTTTTGAGCATCGTTTTTCTTATCTTTGGAAAATTGTTCCATATCATTTTTTATTACTTTTTAAACATGAAACGTATTGCAATATTTGCCTCGGGATCAGGCACAAACGCTGAGAATATCATACATTATTCGAGATCAAATAAATCGTTTGAAGTCGTTAAATTGTATTGTAATAAACCTTCGGCCGGAATTATAGAAAAGGCTTCGAAAATGGATATTCCCATCGAAATATTCTCGAAAAACGTTTTTTATTTATCAAATTATATCATCGACGACCTTTTATCGAAGAAAATAGATAGTATTGTTTTAGCTGGGTTTTTATGGCTGATTCCTGATTCTTTATTACAAGCGTATAACGATAAAATTATTAATATCCATCCTGCTTTATTACCTAAATTCGGTGGTAAAGGAATGTATGGAATGAAGGTTCACGAAGCGGTAAAAGCCTCTGGTGAAACGGAAACCGGTATTACAATCCATAAAATTAATGCCGAATACGACCGAGGCGAGATACTCTTTCAAGCTCGTTGCCAATTGACCGAAAACGACACTCCCGATAGTATAGCTCAAAAGATTCATCAATTGGAATTTGAACATTTCCCACGTATTATTGATTCTTTCCTTCAGCAATAAGCGGGTGTTTCTTTAGATAAATGTCTTTTACAAGATAAGGTTGGACTTAATGCAACATTTTTTGTTATATTTATGTCTTGTAGTACGTAAATTGTCTCTATGAAATATTTCACCATACTTCTTCTTGTAATATCATCATATTCTGTGCTTTCGCAAAATGGTGGCATAGTCTTTACCGAAAACAAATCACAATATCCTGCTTCGGTTTTATTTAAATCAGATATTTTAGGCGGTACGGTATTTCTTGAAAAAGAGTGCTTAACATACGTATTTCATGGCTCTAACCAATCAAAACCGGCTCATATCCCAGGTTTGCATAACAATCACCCTTTTAAAAGTATTAAAAACGAAATAATCCATTCCTATAAGGTTCTTTTTGTGAACTATAATAATGAATGTACCGTTACAGCTCAAAATCAGATCGAAGGGTATGAAAATCGAATCAAGGGCAATAATCCGCTGAAATGGTGTACCCATATTAAATCGTACAACAAAGTTATATATCATAGCTTATGGAAAGGTATCGATTTGATTATGTATCAAAATGGGAATATATTAAAATACGATTTTGTGGTATATCCGGGTGCCGATCCGAATGTTATAAAATTACAATACGAAGGGATTGACAGTATTTCAATTACTCAAAATAATATTGTACTTAAAACGAAAGTAAATCAAATTGTTGAACGCAAGCCTGTTTCGTATCAATATTCGACGAAAAGCCGCGATACCGTGCAATCTTATTATGTGCTCGACGATGCTGCTAAAAAACTTTCGTATAGAATTTATAAATACGATAAGAAACGAACCTTGTTTATCGATCCCGAACTTATATTTTCAACCTATACGGGTGCCGTAGGCGACAATTGGGGCTTTACAGCAACGTTCGATAATGAAGGTAATGTGTATTCGGGTGGAATCAATTATAATCCCGATGGCGTTGGCTATCCGGTAAGTTTAGGTGCCTTTCAGCAGACAAATAATGGTGGCGATTGTGATATTGCCATCATTAAATACGATCCAACAGGAACAAAACGGTTGTATGCAACATATCTAGGAGGTATTGAAAGCGAATTTCCCCATAGTATGGTTGTCAATTCACGAAACGAACTTATTGTGTATGGAACGACATCGTCGCCCGATTTCCCAATGAAGAATGCTTACGATAATATTTTTAAAGGTGGAGAGTCTATTTCGTACGACGATGTACAGTTTCCATCCGGTAGCGATTTATTTGTTGTGAAACTGAGTCCCGATGGTTCTAATTTAATGGCTTCTACCTTTATCGGAGGTTCGAAAAACGACGGTTTTAATATGAGTAAACGTTGGGACTATCCACTTGCTCTAGGTGGAAACGATTCTTTGCTTTTTAATTATGGCGATGATGCTCGTGGTGAAGTAATTGTCGACAAATCGGACAATGTATTTATCGGTACGTGTACCTTCTCTTCCGATTTTCCTATTGTCGGTGGATTTCAATCGAAAAATAACGGAAAAGAAGAAGGTGTTGTGATGAAATTAAAACCCGATCTTTCGAATATCATTTGGAGTTCGTACATGGGTGGAACCGGTGACGATGCTATCTATTCGATTGATATTGATTTTAATGATAATGTATATATTGCCGGTGGAACGAATTCGACTGATTTACATACTACACCCGGAACGTTTCATCCAACGAGTCTCGGTGGTAGTGCCGATGCCTTTGTGGCTAAAATAAAAAGTGACGGTACCATTATCGACCGTTCGACCTATTGGGGCTCGACCGATTACGATCAAGCTTATTTTGTGCGTGTTGACAAATTGGCTCATATTTATATTTACGGACAAACTCGTGCCATCGACAGTACCTTATTAATAAATGCAACATATGGGCAACCAAATAGCGGTCAGTTTGTATCAAAATTTAATAATACCCTCGATACGGTTATTTGGTCAACTGTTTTTGGAACGGGTGTTAACCAACCCAATATATCGCCCACGGCCATGTCTGTTGATGTTTGTAATCGTGTTTATCTGGCTGGAGTAGGACGAGAGTGGCCTAAAATGATTAATACACCAATCTATGATTCTATTACAAATTTGTATAAATTAGGGTTAGATTGGGACAATATAAAAGGAACAAAAAATATGCCTCTCACTCCCGATGCATATCAAACAATAACCGATGGGCAGGATTTTTATTTTATGGTTATAGATAATAAGGCTTCAATGTTAGATTATGCTACCTTTTTTGGAGAACAAGGAAGTTATTATTATGAAGATCCTATAACCGGTTTTTTCGGTTCGTTCTCGGGTTGTCCTAATGGAGGTAAAGACCATGTTGATGGAGGAACGAGTCGGTTCGATAAAGTTGGTAATATTTATCAATCGGTTTGTGCCAGTTGTGGAGGGTGCAATTTATTCCCAACCTATCCCAATCCCGGAGCTTGGTCTAATAACAATAATTCATACAATTGTAATAATGCAACCGTTGTTTTTAGCATTCATCACGATCAAATGGAAGCTAATTTTACCCCTAAAATCAGTATTTGCAATCCTTATTCGGTTTCTTTTACAAATATCAGTATAATTATAGATTCTACAAAAGTCGATTATACTTGGGATTTTGGAGATAAAAGCCCTAAAGCAACGGTTAAATCGCCAACGCATATTTATGCAGATACCGGAACGTATTATGTGACATTGATTGTTAAAGATTTATCGAGTTGTAATCTTATTGACTCTATTACCTATCCAATTACGATTACCGATACAACCGGAACAATAGTTTTGAACGAAGTAAATATTTGCAAAGGCGATAGCATTGCATTGGGTAAAGCATTCCCCCTTGATTCTACCAGTTCGTTTAAATGGACTCCTGCATATGGGCTTTCAAGCGACACCATACCCAACCCATATGCACATCCCGATTCAACCACAACCTATACCGTGGTTGTAAAACAAGACGGTTGTCAGCAAACATTCTCGCAAAAGTTGAATGTCTATAACCATAATTTTAAGATTGCCATTAAACAAATTTCGGGAGGTGCAAACGGCAACGCCTGTTATGGCATTCATAGCATTTTAAAATTACAGCTCGAAGAACCCGCAAGCGAAATAACCTGGGCATACGACAGGAATTTTTTAAATACCATTAAGCCCTCGCCCGATAGTACCGTTGATATTGATGTAATCTCCGATACCATTATATATGTGAAAGCAACCGGAAAATATTGCGGAACAAAAGATACCGATTCCATAGCGTTAAAAGTTGTACGTCCCCAATTTTTAACAACTACCGATACGTTGATTTGTAAAGGTGTGCCGGTAACAATTACCGTGGTAAATGAGAACCCGCTGGTACCGTTAACGTATCAATGGGCATCGGCAGATCTTATATCACAAGATTCAACATCTGCAACCTTTAATCCCGACTCTACAACGATTGTTCATGTTCTTGGAATTACTGCCGAAGGATGTTTTCTCGATAAATCGATAATCATTACTGTCGATAATTTTAATATCGACAGTACCATATTCATGGATATAACATGTAAAAACATGAATGATGCAAAAATAACTTTAGCTGCTCAAGGAATTGCACCATTTTCATACCTATGGGATAATGGCTACTCAGGTTCATTTAGATCAAAACTAACACAAGGTAACTATACCGTTACCGTTAGCGATAGTTTGGGTTGTTCGATTAGCAAAATATTTACCGTAACCAATCCCGAAACATTTGTAACCGATTTAACAATAACAAATGCAAGCTGCAATCAAGCTTGTAATGGATCAATATCTACACATACGGTTGGTCTTACAAGTCCATATCTTTACTCTTGGAATACTTACGAAACAACACAGAATATAAAAAATAAATGCCCGGGCGATTATTTCGTTACCATTACCGATAGTCATAATTGTTCGAATGTTGTACATGGCACCATAGCGGTGACCAAACGGATACCCCTGCTACAAGCATCGGTCGATAATAGTCATATATATAAATCGCAATCGTCAATCCTTACTGCAGTTCCTTTTGCACCCGATACTGTTTCATATCATTGGATTCCGGAGAAAGGCTTGAATAATCCCAATTCTGCACAAACAGTTGCACATCCCGATACGACAACACTGTTTGTAGTTTATGCAACCGATCATTACGGATGTATAGCTATGGATACGGTTACCATTTTTGTAAGAGATTTTAAATGCGATGCCCCTTATGTGTTTGTTCCCAATGCTTTTACACCAAATGAAGATAAGGTGAACGATATACTCTATGTTGAAAGCCATGTTGTCGATACCCTTTATTTTGCCATATATACCCGTTGGGGCGAAAAGGTTTTTGAAACAAACGATATTACAAAAGGGTGGGATGGAATCTACAAAGGCGAGAAATTGAGTCCGGCCGTATTTGTTTATTATATTGATGCCACATGCATAAATAAAGAACGGCTTCAAAAGAAAGGCAATATCTCATTACTTCGATAACGAATACAATGGCAAAACGATATATTATTTTAATCATTCAACTCACCATTGCCGGAGGATGTTTTGCCCAAGATATTCACTTTTCCGATTTTTATAGTTCAACACTCAATCTTAATCCGGCAACAACGGGTGATTTTATTGGCAACTATCGCTACGATGCAGTGTATCGCTGGCAATATGGAACGGTTACCGTTCCATATCAAACATTTTCGATATCGGCAGATGTTAAAAACGATGCAAGCCGGCGAAAAGCACTGCCTTTAGGTTATGGTGTACTGATTAATTACGATTTTACCGGCGATTCAAGATATACATCATATCAATTTGGCATTCCGGTGGCATATCATTATGTGTTTCATAAGAAAAGAACAAAAATTTCGTATGGTTTACTTCCGCAGTTGGTATTTAATCAGTTAGATTTTTCTAAATTACAGTTTCCCGATCAGTTTATCAGCGATATGTATAATCAAAATGTCGATACCAAAGATAAAATACCACACAATAAACTAAGCTATTTTAATCTTTCAACAGGAATAAACGGAACGTTTATTACCTCAAAAAAAAGCACGCTCAATCTAGGTTTTAATCTAGCAAACATCACCAAACCGTCGCTATCGTTCTTTAGTAATTCGGCATCACGTCTCGATCGTCGTTATTCGTTTATGACTAAATTCCAATATCGAATCACCGCAACAGTCGATATCGTTCCAACCACTATTTTTCAGTTTCAAGGAGCCTTGCGTGAATATCAGTTTGGAGGCAAAGGAATAGTGTATCTCGATAATATGACTGTGCCTTTGGTGAGTTTTGGAGCTTGGTACCGGTCGCGTCAGAATGATGCAATAATTCTTCATTTCGGGTTTAATATGGATGGCTATTTAGTAGGATTTAACTATGATATAAATGTATCGCAATTGGCAACAGCCAGTAACGGCATTGGAGCTTTCGAAGTATCAATTCTCTATATTTACAATCGTAGCACTATGCCTCATAAATTTCAAGCAATGAAATGTCCTACCCATTTGTAGAATGCATCGCAACGAGGATATGATTCCGGAGAGAAAATTCACGAATTTTCTCTCTCACTATAGATGCATATTGATAGACTCAATGTATGTTGCTTTTAATTATAAATTGTAAATGGGGTATCTTCGCTATCAGGAACGGGTAAACGGCTTAATGTAATTTGAGCAGTAATTGATTCGTAACATGCAGAATCAGCGTTGATTGATGCTCTAACTAATGAAAATTGAACGCCACCTTCGGAAGATTGTCCTCAACCTTCGGAAGTCAGAGAGCAAACCTCCGCAGTTCGTCCTCTGACTTGGGAGGTTTGCGTTCAACCTTCGGAAGTTTGTCCTCAACCTTCGGAAGTCAGAGAGCAAACTTCCGAAGTTCGTCCTCTGACTTGGGAGGTTTGCGTTCAACCTTCGGAAGCTTGTCCTCAACCTTCGGAAGTCAGAGAGCAAACCTCCGCAGTTCGTCCTCTGACATCGGAGGTTTGAGGTCAACCTTCGGAAGCTTATCCTCATCTTTCGGAAGTCGGCAAGAAAACTGTCTCTTCGTGAAATGATTACGAATAGAACAATCATATTTCATTCATCCTTCATCAATCACCATACATAGTATTAAAATGGCTTTTATTAACGAATTACCATATAAATAGTGATTTCTTGTTATATCAATCGTTGATTTTTATATTTTTACAAAAATCTTAATGAATTGTTTTTTAGATGCGTAAACTTGTTCTTCTTTTTGGGATGTTATTGATGGTATGTTGCCATTCAACATTGTTTGCCCAACAACAAGAAGAAAAGAAAGACGAAAAAGAGCCGCCAAAGAAAGCAAAAGTGAAAATCGAGAAAATGGAATCTCGAAAATCGAAACGTAATTTTAGAAACGACGAATATGTGCGAAAGCCTAAGAGTACGTCGCGTGCCGAAGACAAGAAAGCACGAAAAGAGCTGCGTGAGCAAAGGAAAAAGTATAAAGAACGTCGTGCCGATGAACAACATGGTAAGGTAACCCGGAAAATGAAACGTGATGAACGGAAAGCAAATAAGTTTAATGAAAAAAGAAGTCAATTGTTAAGCCAATCGGCTAAAGATGATAATAAAATGCATTTTTCTTTGAGTTGGTTGTTTCATCGTGACCGCTCTAAGCCTCAAATCAGCGGAAACAGCCAGCGTGAGGCCAATAAGTTTAATTCTACCAGCGGAGCATATACCCAAAGTGCTAAAGATTTTAATACACCCCATTTTTCATTAGGATGGCTGTTTAGCCGAAGAAATAAAAAGCCCGAAATAAATGGAAGTAGTCTGAAGAAATCGAATAGTTATAACTCGCCCAAACCAATAAAAAGCCAATCGGCACGCGATGCCAATAAAGCACGCTTTTCGCTTGGTTGGTTATTCCATAGAGGCAATCGACAAAATAAAGGTGGAGGCGAACATCGTACGTATAAGGGGAAAAATTAAACAGCTGTTTTCGTCTATATCCTATTCTTGTTTATCTAATTTGTTGATATCATGCAGTTTCCATGTTGGTAGATTGTTGAAATATTATAAACGCTTGTAAACCAATTCAAAGTAATTTTAAATGCCCGAATTATAGTATGTTAAACGTTTAAAATACATTCATGGAACAAAGATTTAAAATGCTGTCGAAAGGATTAGTCATTGCACTTTTAAGCGTTTTATCGCATAATCTATCTGCTCAAAAAACGCAGATTTATACATACGAAGATAAAGACTTCAGAAAAGGAATCGATTTATTTAACAAAGAAAAATATGGAGCGGCTCAAGAGTCGTTTAAACTTGTCATAGAACACTATAAAACGGTAACAAGCCTTGTTAAGTCTGATGCAGAATATTATTATGCCGTTTGTGCTATAGAATTATTCAATCCCGATGCAGAATATTGGATCGATACCTATATCGAAAAATACCCTGAAAGTGCTAGAAGGCAATATGCTCACTTCAATTTCGGTAAATACTTTTATCGCGACAATAAGTTTCCAGAAGCATTAAAACAGTTTGAAGCAACCGAAGAACGAAGTTTGAAACCTGCCGACAAACCCGAATATCTATTTAAAAAAGGGTATTGTTATTATCAAGCCAAAAACAACGAAAAGGCGCGCGATTGTTTTCGTCAGATAAAAGACGATTCAACCAATAAATATAAGTCGCCGGCATTATATTATTATTCGCATATCGAATATCAAAACAAGAATTATGAAACTGCTTACAAAGGTTTTATAACGTTAAAATCTGACGAAACATTTGCACCCGTTGTACCTTATTATATAACACAAATTCTGTTTATTCAAAAGAAATATCAAGAAGTGATTGATTTTGCCACACCGTTGATGGAAGGGGCAAGTGTAAACCGTGTAGCAGAAATTGCAAGAATTTTAGCCGAATCGTATTATCAGCTCGGGCAATACGATCGATCGCTTACCTATATGGAGAAATTTCTGCAAACAGCAAAAACAATTGTAAAGTCTGATAATTACATGATGGGATTTTTGTATTACCGGGTTTCGAAATACAACGAGGCAATCAAATATTTTAGTCAAGTGACCAGCGAAAATGATTCGCTTTCGCAAAATGCCTATTATCATTTGGCCGACTGTTACACCCGGTTAAATCAAAAAGAAAAAGCCCGCAATGCTTTTAGTGCTGCTGCCAAGATGGATGCCGATAAAACCATTAAGCAAGATGCTATGTTCAGTTTGGCAAAGCTTACCTTCGAAATAGGTCGTTCGCCTTTTAACGAAGCAATACTTACGTTTCAACAATATATAGATGCATATCCATCGGCAAATAATATAGAAGAAGCGTATGGCTATTTGGTTAAAGTATATATGTCGACACACAATTACAAAGATGCTTTGGCATGGCTCGATAAAATAAAAAAACGCGATAACGAAATGAATCAAGCGTATCAACGCATTGCATTTTACCGAGGATTGGAAATATATAATAATCTCGATTTTCAAGCTGCCATCGATATGCTATCAAAATCGCTCGAATATGGAATCTACGATAAAAATATAACCGCTTTGGCTCATTTCTGGCGAGGCGATGCTTACTATCGTTTAGAAAATTATTCAGAGGCAATTGACAATTATAAAACCTTTACAACATCTCCCGGTTCTTTAGGTAAATCGGAATATCCATTGGCACACTATTATTTAGGATATTGCTTTTTTAAATTAAAGAAATATAACGAATCGGCAAAGTGGTTCCGCACCTACATAGAGTTTAAAAATGCTCCGAAAAGTAAATTGTTTTGCGATGCTTGCAACCGTGCCGGCGACAGTTACTTTATGCAAAAGAATTACGAGGTAGCATTAAAATTCTACGATCAGGCTTATGGGGCAAATAATTTGGATTTCGATTATGCATTATTTCAGCGATCGCTTTGCTATGGCTTATTAAAGAAATCGGATCAAAAAATCGATGGCATGGCAAAACTGCTCAACGATTATCCTCAATCGGCATTGGTTGACGATGCTACATTCGAAATAGCCGAAACATGGTGTGTGAAAGAACAACCCGAAAAGGCAATTCCGTATTACGAAAATATCTTGAAGAATTTTCCAACATCAAGTTATGTAAAGAAATCGTTGCTCCAACTTGGGTTGATTTACGTTAATATCAATCAAAACGACAAAGCGATTTCTGTATACAAACAATTTATCAGCGATTATAAAGGAACTCCCGAAGCTAAAAATGCAATGAACGGAATCAAGAATATCTACATAAGCAAAAACGATGCAAACTCATATCTTGATTTTATGAAAAGTGTTAACGGCGAAAATTCGGTAAGCGAATTTGCACAGGATTCGCTTATATATCTTGCAGGTGAAGACGCTTATATGAAAGATAATTGTGCAAAGAGTAATGAAATATTCGGTTCTTATATATCGAAATTTCCAAGAGGTATTTTCAGCTTGAATGCTTTGTATTATCGTGCCGATTGTTTCTTAAAAGTAAAACAGACCGATAGTGCTGCCGTATGCTATCAATCGATAGTTGCTATGCCTAAGAACAAATACACCGAAGCATCGTTGTTCAACCTTTCGCAAATACAATTCAACAAAGCCGAATATAGCAAGGCATTGCAATCGTACATTATGCTCGACAGTATTGCCGAATACAAATCGAACCGGATGGAAGCACGTAAAGGAACATTACTTTGTTATGTGAAATTAAAAGACTCGACAGGCATTATTACATCGGCAGAAAAGCTTTTGGCTACAGAAAAAGTACCCGACGAATTGGTTCGCGAGGCTACCTTCGATTTGGCAAACTGTTATATGCAAACAAGTAAACTCGACAAAGCTCTTGTAATGTTTAAAAAGGTGGCACAAGATGTTAAAAGTGCTGAAGGTGCCGAATCGAAGTTTCATATCTCAGAAATACTTTTCCGTCAAGGTAACATTGATGAATCGGAAAAGGTCATCCTAAACTTTTTAGATCAAAACTCACCGCAGCAATATTGGTTGGCTAAAAGTTATATTCTTTGGGCCGATATTTTTGAATCACGTAAAGACGATTTTCAAGCGAAACATACCTTGCAAAGTATTATTGACAACTATCCCGATAAATCGGATGGCATAATCGATCAATGTCTGCAAAAGCTTGATTCATTAAATACTCCACCAGCCCCTGAACCGGTACCGGTTCAACAAGATAATGCTGATGAAATTCAAATTAAATAAAGCTCGGGAAACGATGAGAAAGACTATGATAAACTATTCAATTGCAGTTCTTGCCCTTTTAGCAACTACTGCCGGCTATTCACAAGTTAAAGACACCGCAAACTCCGATCCGAATCTTTCGAAAGTAGTTCATGTGGTAACAGAATACGAACCGTCTATTTCCGATGCTAACCGTATTAACAGTTTACCTCAGGTTGACGATACGCTTGCGGTAAAACCGGCATTCAATTATACGATAGCTTCAAAACCCATACATCCGGATTTTGAATTAACTCCTATTAATGCCGCTAAGATGAAAGGTGAACCGTTAACGCGTTTATATAGAGGTATCTTTACCGGAGGTTTAGGAAATTATCTCAGCACCTTGGCTAATCTCCAATTAAGTTCCATTCGTTCTAAAAAAATGTTTTTCAATTCAGAATTTAATCATCAGGGATCGTTTGGCGACTTGAAAGTTGATGGTGTGAATCAAAAGGCAACAACAACCGATAATTATTTGAAATTAACCGGAAAACGGTTTATTGATAAAAAAGAAATATACGCTTCGCTTGGTGGTAAATTCGATTTGTTCCATACCTATGGAATAGAAAATGCTGTACCTTCTTCTTCTGTGGGCGATATCGCATTGCAATATTCAACCGTTAATGTTGAAACAGGCATTCGTTCACTCTATCTCGACTCGGGAGCTTTTAATTATAATGTGAAACCCCATTTCGAACTTTTTAAATCGAAAACCGACAACGAATCGGCTGTAGGTGTTGAAACCGAAGTAGAGAAATTAATGGGCGAGTTTTCTGTTAATGGGTTATTAAACCTTAATTATTATAATGGTGCCGACCAAACTACCGATCTGTTGTTTAATCCCTATGCTCTAATTCATAAAGGAAACTTTAACGGAAAAGTCGGCTTTGCAACGCAATTGTATGCAGGTGGATATTCGCAATTCCATTTATATCCCGATGTATATGCCGAATATAATGCTGCCGATAATATTTTTGTTCCCTTTGTTGTTTGCAATGGCTTTTCGCAATGGGGTGGTATTGCTAAATTGATTGAAGAAAATCCTTATGTAGCTCCGGGTACCAATGCTGCTCCTACAAGTTACAATGTTAATATTACAGGTGGCGTTAAAGGGCTGATGTCAAGCTTTGTTCCATATTCTATGTCGGCAACTTTTTCGCAAGTCGATAATATGCATTTCTTTGTACCAAACAATTCGTCTACAAGTTATTTATTGCTTTCAAATGCACCATATTATACTACAGTCATGAGTGCTACCAATGTCTTTAATTTTCATGGAGAATTAGGCTATAAAAAATTTGAGAAACTCAATATCACCTATAAGTTCGATTATTTCACTTACAATACAAAAGATATTCCCCAAGCCTATAACAAACCATCAGTTATAACGACTTTGAATTTTCGTTACGATATACAACATAAAATAATAGTTAATCTCGATCTATTCTATGTTGGCGATCGAACAACACCGATTACTACCGTAAAAGGTTTTGTCGATGCAAATCTTGGTGTTGAATATCGTTTAACCAAAAGAGTATCAGGTTTTGCTAATTTCAATAACGTTGCTGCTCAAAATTATCAATATTGGTCTAACTATCCCGTTCAACGATTCAATGCCTTGTTTGGATTCAGTTATGCATTCTGGGGAGAATAGGTGATAATAATGGTGAATTATGAATGGTGAATTATGAATTTTACCGTCGTTACATTACAACGTGTGAGAGTGAATTCACAATTGAGCAAAGTGAATTCACAATTGAATAAAGTGATCTTGCAATAGGTCAAAGTGCTTGAAATCTGTTGTTTAGATGCTATACTAGTTGGCAGTGCCAACGAAAACAAAAAATAGTTATCTTTTTTCAACAATGTCAGCGGGCTATAAAATAGAAGAAGGAACCGCATTACTAACCGCCGGTTACACTGGTGGCTATTCACCTTCAAGTCCTTCAGACTTGTATCTCATTATTTCACCATTCACCATTCACCATTTATCATTCACCATTCATCATTTTTCATTGAATATAATCGCCGATTTTCTTAATAATTACCGCTGGGTTACCTGCTATGATTTGATTTCCTTCGAGAAACGATTTTGTAACAACAGCACCGGCTGCAACAATAGTGTGCGACCCCAGTTCAACACCCGGAAGTATAACCGCATGTGTGCCTATCCAAGAGTTTTCGCCTATTCGAATCGGTTGTGAGGGTAGGTATTTTGTAAAATCGCTTGTATCGTGATTTTGACTTATGACCGATACATGTGCTGCGAGAATAACATTTTTGCCGATTATGATTCCGTTTCGTCCATCAATAGTACAGCTGGGCATAAAGCCGATTGCTAAATCGATCGTTTGTATCTTATCGAAACCGGTAATGCGCGAACTCCAATGAACAGGCCATTGAACCTTTCGATTTATGCCTACTATCTTTTGAATGAAGATATAGTGTAGTATCATCGATTTAGAATATCCTACGGGATTGAATTTACGGTAGAATAATCGGCAAAAAAGGGAAAAAAGCTTATCAATCATTTTGTGTCTTTAACAATAAATAAAAGGATGCTTGTTAGTATGCCATACATTACCATTCCAAACCATGAAAAGAGTGTTATTAATTGTATTTTATCGCCATTGCGAAGCATATAAATCAAACATACAGCCAAAGTTACATACAAAACTTGCCAAATAAGCAAAATGTGATTTTTATTTATCACGGCAAAGAAAGAGCTTACATTGTTAGCTGTAAAACTAGCTATACTTAATGGAATAAGCAAAGCAGCTATACGCCCCGACAAACGCCATTTCTCGCCAAAAACAAATGCAAACAGAGTTTCACCCCAAAAGTATATCGGCAATAACAACAATATGCCAATTACGATACTTCCCAGACAGGTATAGAGAGCCATTTCTCTTTTCTTAACTGATACCGTAATCCGTTGATAAAAAATAGGCACAAACGACGATGAAAGTATAAAGAACGGATAGCTAACTGCTTTATAAGCTTGCGAATATAAACCTACAAACGATGATCCGGCATAGATTGTCAAAAGGAATATTAATATATTTATTGAAATAGTGTTGAGCAAAACCATGGGTACGGAGAATAGCGGGAACGATGCATACTCTTTACCTAATTGAAATAGTTCGTTACGATTTATTCGGTGAACGTAAAAAAGCTTTGTGTTTCCTATTATTAAGAACATTGCAGAAAGAAATTGCCCTGCAATAAAACCGTATACAAGCCCTTTTGTTCCAAATGTTACATAGCCCAAACCGATACTTGTTGCCGATACCGTAACGTTTTGAAGAATTCGTGCAATAGACATTTGTTTATAGTTTTTATCTCGATTATATTTGGCAACAAGTAACGTATATGTTCCAACGAGAAAAATAGAAATAGGTATTTCCACGTTAAAATCGATTAGAACCTTTTGAAAAGAGGGAACTAAAAACTTTTGAGGGATCAAAGCAAAAACGATACCCGATAGTATAGAAACGCACACACACAAACCAAAACCAAGCGAAAAGAGTGTTTCGGCTTGTTTGTTGTTGTTAGGAAGCATCAATGCTGCATCAAACCTGCCGGCAGAAATAAACCCAATAGCATTAACAATGGTAAAAAACAGTGCAAAGCTTCCAAATTGAGAAGGAGAAAAGAGATATGTTAAAATTGGTAACGAAATAAGTGTAATGGTTTGGGCAATTGCTGTTCCAGTAAATAAAATTGAAAGTTCTTTTAAAAAGGAGTTTTGTAGTAGGTGTTTTATTGTCCCGAATGTCATAGGTGATATATAAGGGGATTTGTAATTATTAGAAGTGTAAAAGTATTGTATTTAGATTCATAAACAAAAATCAAAGTATCCTGATTGGAATTTGAAATGACGTATTTTATACGTTTTACTATTCTCAAAGATACAGCTTAAATAAAAATGTAAAAAAAACAATGTTTTTTTTACATAAAGTTTTACTATTTCTTAAAAAACAGTTACGTTTGTGTATAATTATTAACAGGTGCTGGAAACTTATTAACACGAACGCCGTAAACCAAGGCATTGTTAATGTATAATATTAAAGATCAATCATACAAATGAAGGCAAAATTACTAAAAATATGGCTCTTAACAGTATTTACATTTCTTGGCCTTTATTCATTTTCTGCTGCTAGATATTGGGTAGGTGGAACAGGTTCGTGGAATGATATAACGCATTGGTCTTTAGAGTCTGGTAGTATAGGAGGAGCCTCAATTCCCACTTCATCCGATAACGTATATATCGACGCAAAATCATTTACAACCACCGGTCAAAGTATCAGTATTTCGGGAACAGTTCAATGCAATGATTTGAGTTGGTCCGAAACCGGATTTTCACCCGAATTAATAGGCAAAAGCTCTGCTGTTATCTCTATCAACGGATCACTTTCTATTACCGATTCTTATATTGATTCCTATCTTGGAACCCTTTTGTTTGCAGGTTCGGGAAATAATTCAATCACCTTAAACAATAAAACGAATGCCAATTTGCTTTTTAACGGTAGCGGTTCATGGTCTTTCCTTTCGAATATATTCACATCTCAAAATATTACACTGCAATCGGGTACCGTAACTACAAACAATAACCGGATTTTTGCAAAGACTTTTATCGGCAATGGCACCCAAGTTAGAAGTTTGATGCTTGGAACATCAATAGTAACGGTAACCGGCTGGTTGTTTGGAACAACACAAAATTTAACTTTTGAAGGAAGTAAAGCTAAGATTATCGTTTTAGGCGATTGGGCAACAAATCTTCAAACAGGCAATTTGCTCTATGGAACGTTAACAAAGTCGAACAAACGCGGTATGACTTTTACTACTACAGTTGCTCCCTATACCTGTGATGCATCAGGAAAGGAAAAAGGACAAATAACCACTACAATATCCGGAATAAGCAGCCTTGACTTTATTGGCTATATTCTTTACCAAAACGGAGTGGCAATGAAAGGGTCATATACATACTTGAGCGATCCGGATGCAACAAAACCCTTTACCGTTGATCAATTAATGTTGGATCCTTCGCTCGGTAAAACGTATGTTTTGAAGTTGGTAAACGAAAGTACAAACGATACCGTTCAGCAAGCTGTTTCGTATCCCGGTATCTGGCCTACTCCTATGACTGTTTCTCTTTCGGTAGTAAAGCACATAACCTGTGCATTGCCTGCTTATCATGATGCACAATTAAAAGCTAATCCGGCAGGAGGAAGTGGAAGTTATAGTTACGTTTGGGGTAAAAACGATATAAATCAAATTCAAACAACACAAATAGGCTCGAATTTTGGTCTTCACACTAATATTGCATGTCAGGTTTCCGATGCTAATTATTGTACGGTTACTGGAACAATTGTATATGCACCTTATAATACAGGCTATACCGGTCCGTATCCTTTTTTATATAATCCCGATTCCGCACTAAACACTCCATCGTGCGGATCTCAAAATAACGGATCCATTTCGGTTAAGATGTTAGGAGGCTGGGGGACACGCCAGTTTTCATTATCGAGTGCAACAGACAATCGTCCATTTCAATCGGATAGTAACTTTGCAAATCTAAAACAAAACGAAACCTATACTATTACGGCCAAAGATACAAATGGATGTATGATTTCGGATATTGTAAAAGTAAAAATTAAAGTTATTGCTGAACCTACCGTTTATGCAGGAATTGATTCAACCATCTGTGCCGATTTAAAGGTTTTGAATGGAAATGCCACTTCGGCAAATGCCACCGTTAAATGGACATCATCGGGTACGGGAACATTTTCAAATAATATCATTACAAGTCCGGTTTATACTCCGAGTGCAAATGACATTTCGAACGGAACGGTAACGTTAACTATAACAGGAACGGGAGCTGCCGGTTGTAGCACCGTGACCGATCAACGGACAATTACCATAAGTCCCCTACCTACTGTAACAGCAGGTTCAGACCAGAGTGTTTGTTTAACAGGGTTATCGTATCCATTATCAACAGCCTCTGTTTCGAACCAAAGTTCAATAACCTGGTCAACTCTTGGCAATGGGGGCTTTAACGACATAACCCAAATACAACCGACCTATACCTTTGGAACAGTAGATACAACTGCAAAAAAGGCTACCGTAATCATATCAGTGAATGGTATGGCTGGATGTTTGGCAAGAACGGTTAAAGATACCATGCTCTTTACTATGACTGTTCCTCCTTATGTCGTAGCAGGTTCCGATAAGAACATCTGTTCAGGAAATACATTTAAAGCAAGCTCGGCATCTGTACATTATGCTGCATCAATACTATGGGACAATAATGGAGGTGATGGAACTTTCGATTCTAAAACTATTATGCAACCTGTTTATACGCCCGGATCTACTGATAAATCAAAAGGAGTAACCTTAACGGTAACAGGAGTTGCAATAAGTCCGTGTATTGATAAATCATCGTCGGTTAATTTATCATTTTCAAATCCGCCGGTTCTTTCTGCCGGAGCTAGTGACAAAGTATGTTCATCAGCCATGTTCAGTCCGAATGTGACAGCTACAAATTGTACCTCATTTCAATGGTCAACTACTGGAAATGGAACATTCAGTAGTAAAACGGTATCAAATCCCAGTTATACACCAAGTACGACCGATATAAGTTTTGGAACGGTAACGCTAAGTGTAACAGCAATAGGAATTGGGGGGTGTTCAACAGATACAGTATCCTCTTCAATGACCCATACCATGGTTAAAAGTGCAATTGCAAATGCAGGTTCCGATACTAATCTTTGTAAGAATGCATCGTTAACATTATTGTCGGCAAATGCATTAAATTTTAGCTCTACTCAGTGGGTATCGAGTGGTACCGTTGGAACATTAACAACACCGGCAATTATTAATCCACTCTATAAGCCTAGTACAACCGATTTAGCAAATGGAACCGATACATTAACATTAACGGCATATGGCATTGCTCCTTGCCCCGATCAATCATCGTCAATGGTTATCAAGTTTTTTGATTTACCTTCAATTGAGTTAGGTTCCGATTCGAGCGTTTGTTCAAATGGTCCTTATAATTTAATAAGAACAACAGGAGTTCCTGCAACGTACAGTACTTTAAAATGGACAACAGCTGGTGATGGTCATTTTAGTGACGATACTAAACTACAGCCTATCTATACCCCAGGTCCTACAGATAAAACAAACAACAAGGTGATGCTTACCTTGGAAGCCACAGGAAATGGTGGCTGCTCAACATTGAAAGTGCACGATTCATTAACCGTTCAATTAGTCGATAGTGCCCATATCAATTTAAGTTCGCTTACCTATAGTATTTGTAAAGGATCGACGTTGACAATTTCAGGAACTTCAGCTACAAATTATAGTTCATTGCTCTGGTCAACAACAGGGACAGGAATTTTTTCTGCTCTTCCTTTGCCAACAACTACCTATACACCAAGTAGTGCTGATACCGCATTGCCGGCACCTACATCGCTTACCCTTACATTAACGGCAAAAGGCTTTAGCCCTTGTCCTGATTATCCAGCATCGATTACCTTAAATTTAGATGAGCAACCAACTATTTTTGCCGGAAATGACACTACCGTTTGTTCTAAAGGTCCTTATACATTAGCAACCTCCACCACCACAAATAGTACTAATGCAACAATTGCATGGAACAAAACAGGAGATGGTACTTTTAATTTGAATTCGGCATTACATCCTGTATATACACCAGGTAACAACGATCAAAATTCAGGAAAGGCAGTGTTATATGTTTCTGTTCATGGATCTGCAAGTTGTGTTAATATGATAAAGACCGATTCGATGCATCTCACGATGAACGATCCTCCAACCATTTCAATAGGTAGTACAATGGATATTTGCAATACTATGCCAATTGATATTAAAGATGTTACAGCATCAAATTATTCATCTTTAAAATGGACGTCAGTAACGGGAGGAACTTTTTCAAACGATACAAGTATATCTCCTTCATATACACCCAGTGCAACTGATCTAACTAATGGTACAATAGCGTTAAAACTTACAGCAAAAGCCAAAACCTCGTGTAACGATGCAACCGCCACTAAAACGGTCAATCTGTATAAACCGGTTATTGTTGATGCAGGACCTCAAGATACTATATGTTATACAACTCCTACCTATACCTTAAGCAAATCGAATGTTCAGAATGCTACTTCTTTTGTATGGAACATAGCACCCGGTAAAGGATCATTTGATTCGCCAACAATCTTACATCCAACGTATACTGTTAATCCGCTTGATATACCTGCCGGATTTGTATCGTTCAATTTAAAAGCTACCGGTGCTTTTAATTGTCCTGATGTTTCAAGTACCATGGTATTATATATTGACAATGGTCCTCAAATAGATGCCGGTCCCGATGTTTCAATTTGTTATACAGGAAAAGCTACTATTGCTGCTACAGCAACTGTTAAATCGTATAAATCGTTAAAATGGACATCAAATGGTGATGGATCGTTCGATAATGATGCATCACTAAATCCGGTATATACACCTGGTCCTACAGATTTATCTAAAAATACGGTCAAGTTACAATTAACAGCAATAGGTAATGGGAAATGTGTTTCCGCTACCGATTTTATGAATGTAATAATATATCCCCAATTAACGGTTAATCTTAATCCATCATCATTATCGGTAAGTTGTTTTGGATCGAAAGATGTGTCGTTTAACGTAACAACACCACAGTCTGGTACGTTGCCAATTGTATCTTATACATGGAGTGACCCTAAATTTGTAGGGTCAACTATTGCAGGAGTTGGAAAAGGAACCTATACCTGTACAGTTACCGATTCGAAAGGTTGTACTATGAGCAGTACTGCAACCATCACCGAACCGTTGAAAATTACAGATGTATTTAATCAAACTTTATTTAATAGCTGTTTTGGTGATGCAAAAGCATCGGTAACCATAACTCCTTCGGCTGGAGTATCACCCTATAATTATGTGTGGTCAACAGGAGCCGGAAATACAACAACAGCCAGTTCATTAACAGCAGGATATAAGTATGTGACGGTTACCGATCAAAATAATTGTTCAATTGTCGATAGTTTCAATATTCCCCAACCACCACAATTACGTTCAAACAATGTTGTCGTTTTACCAAGTTGTCCCGGAAAAGTTGATGGTTCAATTACCGCTAATGCAGTTGGAGGAACTCCCGGTTATGTATATCTTTGGAGTAACGGAAATGCAACCGATTCAATCGGGGGATTAGCTAAAGGCACATTTACTATCTCAATTACCGATAGTAAAAATTGTTTATTCGATACAACCTTTGTGTTACCAGATCGTCCGGCTTTAGCAATATCTTCTTATGATATTACGAATGTTAACTGTTTTGGCGAATCTTCAGGTAAAATTATCGTTCATACAGTTGGAGGAACAAAGCCTTACTCATTCCTTTGGTTTACCCCGATAACCGGAATAGATAAAACCGATTCGATTTTAGCAAATATTCCGGCAACAGATCCAACAACCAGACCTCGGGTGAAAATAACCGATAATGTAGGTTGCTCTATAACCGGATCACAACAAACAGTAACTCAACCTCCAGTATTTTCGGTGAGTGTTGGTAAACCCACTTCGTTTACTGTTCAAAGTACTACTGAAATTTCGGTATGTTTTAAAGGAACCGAAGAATGGATTCAAGATTTGGGATTTAATTTAATTGCTCCTTCAGGCGTCGTTTTAACGTTAAGTACTTCACCAAGTAACGGATCTATGGGTACAACACCAAATTGTAATTCAGGTAAAGATTTTGATGTTTGTTTCACGACTAAACCCACTGCAGTTGCCCAATTGGATATGTGTAATATTCATCCGTTTGCCACATGGGATCCTAACTGGATTGTTAATGATCGTATTCATTGGCCTGAACGTCCTGCTATTAAAGGCGATTTTATGCCTGAAGATCCTTGGAGTAAAATATATAATGAAGATCCCTCAAATGGAGGTTGGACACTTGAAATACAAGATTGTTTCGCATTGAGAAGCGACGAAGTTGTCGATTCTTCTATTTGGAAGAGTGCTTCATTATCGTTTACCGATTCTAATACTACCACGAAGAAGATGGAAACCATTTTATTCCAGCAAAATGGCTTTAACCAATTGATTAAAAACCCCGGCGATATTAATAGCTGTGCATTTACCAATTATAAAATACCGTTAAGCCTTAACACCAGTTGTTATGGCGTATGCGATGCAAAAGGAGTTTTGATTCCTTTAGGGGGAGTTCCACCCTATCATTATAAATGGAGTGTACCAACGATACCTGATAATATAAACGTTATGCTATGCGGTGGAGCGTATACTGTTACTGCTTCCGATGCAAACAGTTGTACCGCTAATGGAGCTGTAAATATTATAGAGCCTGCAAAAATTGTGATGCATCTTGATTCCATTGCAAACAGATGTTTTGGTAATGCTTCGGGTAAAGCAATAGCAACGTATATTAGTGGTGGCACGATGCCACTAACATATATGTGGAACAATGGTTCTTTGATCGATACAAATAAAAACCTTATAAGTGGAAAATATTTTTTAACAACCACCGATTGGAATAGTTGTCATCAGGTTGATAGCATTATTGTAAGAGACTCGTTGCAAGTACAGACCAACATTACTGTTGATTCTACAAAATGTAGCTATAGTAGCGATGGAGCTATTCATTTAGTACCATCAGGATCGTATATTGATGCACCAATTACCTATAAATGGCAAACTGGAGGTACAAATGCAACAGAATCAAATCTTGCTTCCGGCATCTATACCGTAACGGTAAAAGATAATGACGGATGTCTTTTGGATACGAAAGCAATAGTTCCTTCTCCATTACCTATAAAATATGGGGCAACAATCATTTCTGCACCAACATGTGCCGGTCGTAGTGATGCATCTATAGTTACGGGTATTAATGGAGGAACTCCTCCATATTCATATAAATGGAGTAATGGCGGATCATGGATTATCGACAATTCTAAAATCAGTCTAACTGGAATTCCGGCAGGTTCGTATACGGTTACCGTTATTGACAAATATAATTGTACTAGAGCTGATACCACATTTATTATAACCGATCCTGTAGCAATGATTCCTACCATTATAGCTCCCGATTCGTTAAAATGTAAAAACGATGCTAATGGAACAGCTTCTGTTTCGGTTGTTAATGGTATAAGTCCTTATTCCTATTTATGGTCAACAAATAGTACCGATACCTTAGATCATATTTCAGGATTAAAAGCAGGAACGTATACCGTAACCGTTTACGATAAATTTGCGTGCTCAATCTCTGCTTCAACTACAATAAAAGAACCGAGCCTTATGGTCTTGACAACTTCAATAGTCGATTCTGTTAGTTGTACCGGTCAGACCGATGCACGTTTTGCCGTAATACCTTCAGGAGGTGTGCCATCTTATAGTTACTTATGGAGTGATGCAGCAATTACAGATACTGTTAAAGCTGAAAAGGCAGGAATTTATACTGTTACAGTTACCGATAAAAATAACTGTTCTGATAAAGCTACTCTTACTATAACCGATCCACCGGCATTTGTAATATCATTTAAAGGTCAAATACCTTCACAATGTTCAACAGCTAGTGGAACAGCTTCTATAACAGCTTCGGGCGGTACTTCGGGATATACCTATCAATGGTCGAATACTTTAAAAACTAATTCTATAACAAATGTTTTTGCGGGCGATTATACTGTTACTGCAACCGATAGATTTGGTTGTACTGCAAATACATCAATTACGGTAAAAGACACAACCTCGCTTGCAATAAAAGTTAAACCTATACAACAATCGGTAAGCTGTAAAGGAAGAAACGATGGTAGTGGATTTGTAGTAGCTTCGGGAACCAACGGATATATATATAACTGGTCGAACGGATTAAAAACCGATTCACTCGATAAGCTTCTTGCCGGAACATATTATATTACCGTAACCGATAGTTATACTTGTAAACGTATCGACAGCCTTGTAATTGATGAATCGAATATTTTAACAGCAGTTATTAATCCATTGAAAAATATAAGCTGTTCATCGAACAATAACGGTTCATTAACAGCAAAAGTAAGTGGAGGATTCGCTTCGGGTGGATATAGCTATTTGTGGAATACAAATGCAGTTACACCTACAATATCAGGGTTGATAGCAGGTAATTATTCGGTTACCGTATCCGATACTTCAAATTGTAAAGTTTTACTTTCGCCTACGCTTACCAAAGAAGTATTTACTGCAGCGTTTGTTAATACCAACGATGTATTATGCCACAATACCTGTACCGGTTCTTCTATTTTCTCGGCCGATAAATCGGTAGGAACAAAACCGTTTAAATATACCTGGGAAAATGGTGAAACCGATTCGTTAGCTAAAGCGTTATGTGCAGGAACTACAAATGTTACCGTTACTGATAGTAAAGGATGTAGTTATTCCGATAAAGTTGATATCAAAGATTTAGTAACGTCATTGGCAGTAACTTTCGATACGGCATTTGTTACTGTCTGCGGAACGTCAATGGGGCATGCTAATGCAACCGTAACGGGAGGTTCTCCAGCGTATTCATATAAATGGTCGAATGGTGTTCTTACAAACACAAATCCTGGAGTTCCGGTTGGAATATATGATTTGACGGTAACCGATGCTAAAGGTTGTAATTTGACATCATCGGTTACTATTGCCGATACATCAAAATTGCCGTTTGCTATTAAGATTGTCGATGTATGGTGTATACCATGTTCGGGTAAAGCTATTGTCTATAAAACCGATCCTACCGATTTCTTACCTTATACCTATCAATGGGCTGACGGTTCAACCTCCGATACTCTTAATAATGCTTGTATAGGAGTTCAAACGGTTAAAGTTATGAATAATAATAACTTTTGTATAAATGTGTTTAGAGATACGGTTAAAAAAGCAGGTGGTCTGGATATTAAAATGCATGTACTAACCCCTCGTACTTGTGTTTACTCGAACGATGCAGGAGCATATGTGACCTATAAAAATAATCTTGCTCCGGTAAGCTATAAATGGTCGACTCGACCTACCGATACCGATTCGTCGTCATTAAATCTTGGTTCGGGAACGTATACCGTTACCGTAACCGATGGAACCTGTACCTTGGTCGACAGTATTACGTTTGTCGATCCGATAGCTCCTGTTGAAACAATGAAAGCAAGTACCGTTTCGTGCTTTCAAGGTTCTGATGGTACCGCTTCTTTAACAATGCTAAATGCCTTAGTTCCCGATTCAATTATTTGGAACGATAATAAATTTAATCCTCAAAAGACTCCGAAGGCTGTAAACCTGCCAATGGGAATGTATACTGCAACAGTTTATTATAACGGGTCGTGTATCTATAAAGACTCCGTTCAAGTAAATCAAAATACAAAGCTTAACGTATCGTGGGTAGTTACAAATGCTCATTGCGGAAGTGCCGATGGTCAAATCATTGCTACTGCAAGTGGAGCTGTTCCATTTACAAACAGTAATAAATATACGTTCAGATGGCATTCGTTAGGAATGGATTCTATTAAACTGCCTCAATATAATAATGATACAATAAAAGGAATAGGTGTCGATTATTATGTGCTACAAGTTACCGATTCATTTAATTGTTCGTTTACCAGTACTCCAATTCAATTGTCTGATAATGGAAATATAACATTACCACCGGCATCAAATCCCGATTCGGTTCGATTCCCTACTTGTGGAAGTCCGCTTATTAATAATGGATTTTATCGCATTAAACCGGCAGGAACAAATCCTCCCTATGATTACAGCTTTTGGAAATATAATACAACAGCTACCGATTCCGTTGGTAATTGGTGGAAATTGACCACAAAAGACGATGCTAAAGGAACAGGTTCAGCCGATAGTTTATCTGCGGGCGATTATAAAGTATATGTAACCAATAGTGCTTCGAGTAGTTGTAAATCGGTATTTTTGTTTACCATCGGAACAAATTTTTTAACTGCTTCAATTAATAAGTCTGATGTTACCTGTCCGCTTAAACCCGATGGTTGGGCGAAAGTTACAGCCGGTAATGGATTACCTTATTTACATAAACCTAAATATCGATATATCTGGTCGACTGGTTCAACAAATGATTCTATATTTGGATTAAAAGCTGGTAATTATTCGGTTACTGTAACTGACTCAATAAGTTGCCCTGTTGTTGTTCCGATAACCATCAATAATCCGGTGTTTATGACTATTACAATGCCTGATACGGTAAAAACTATTTGTTATAAAGATACTGCTGCAACCGTTACACCCATTATTACAGGTGGCAATGCACCCTTCACCTATAGCTGGGATGGTAAAGTTACCGGTCTGAGTCTTGTGCTTCCTAAATTCGGATGGCATCAATTGGTTGTAAACGATAACGGTTGTTTTGTTGCAAACGATTCAATTTTTATTGATAAAAGCGGACATTTGACAATGACATCGGTTGATAGTGTCAAGATAGCTTGTGGAGCATCTAATGGTACCTTAGCATTGCATGTTGATGGAACTTCATTGCCTATTTCGTATGCATGGAATAATGGATCTGCACTTTCAAGCATAACGGCAATACCGGTTGGTTACTATAGTTATACGGTTACCGATGGTCAGGGATGTACGTTAACCGATACCCTTAAATTAACTGATGTTTCGAATGTAACGTTTACCATTATTAAAGATGCTAATGTTCATTGCTCGGGTAAAGCTTCGGGTAAATCGCATGTTATAAATCCTAAAGGTGGCTCATTAAGCTATCCTGCAATAGCATGGCAAAATGAAAGTGTGGTATCAAATAAAGATACAAATTGGATTGCCGATTCCCTCAGAGCAGGCATAATAGAAGTGCGTGTTTTCGATTCCAACGGCTGTACCGGTTTGGATAGAGTAAGAATTGCAACCGATAGTGTATTACAATTGAAGTTCACCAATATTGTAAATGATGTTAGTTGTCCGGCTTCACCAAGCCCAACCGGTAGTGTTTTGGTAAATGTATTATATGGCAAACCTAAATATATTTACCAATGGAATCCGGCTTCGGCTGATACATCTTTACATATCGGTCTATCGCAAAGAACGTATTATATAACCGTTACCGATAGTAGCAATTGTCAGGTTACCGATTCTGTCGTAATTCTCAAAGCTCCTCTTCAAATCGATTCTGTTAAACAAACAAATAGTACTTGTTTCGGTTCGAAAGACGGAACAGTTCAGGTAAAACCTCTAGCAGGAACAGGCTTTGGCGTTGGAACTAAATATGCTTGGTCTGATGGTCAATCTACTGCAACCGCATCAAAATTAGATATTGGCACCTATATGGTTACTGTTTCGGAAACTAATAATGCATGTTATGCTGTCGATACATTTGTTATTTCACAACCCCAACAATTCTCTATCAGCTATAAAACGCTTAAGAAGACAATCTGTAAAGATTCTATCGGAATGGTAGAGGCAACCGTTGTTGGTGGAACCAAACCATATTCTTATGCATGGACTGGAATGATTAAACCCGATACTTTATCGATTACCGATACTATTCTTAATCATTGGACCGATTTCTACACCATTCATGTGCTCGATGCAAACAGTTGTCCATTTACCGATAAAATGCAAACGAACGATACTTCGTTACTGGCAGTTCAGCTCGATACATTCGATTCGGTTAGTTGTAATAAATTGAGCGACGGATTGCTTCAGGTAAAACCAATGGATGGTATGAGACCATATACCTATTCATGGTCTCATAGTGCATTGGTAGTCGATTCTGTTGCAAAAAATCTTCCGGCCGGAACATATACGGTAACGGTAACCGACTTTAATCAATGTAAAGTAACGTACACCAAAAAAATTGTTGAACCCGATACAATGGTCATATCGTTCCCCTATCCGACTAAAATAACCTGCTTTGGAGGCACCGATACTGTTGTTGCACATATTACAGGAGGAAATGGTAAAAACAATGTTTCTTGGAAGTTAGGTGCTGTTGCATTAGCTGCCGTCGATACAATGATTACTAATGCTACAATTGGAACATATCATGTGTCGGTCGATGATGCTAAACATTGTAAGGCCGATAGCTCGATTGTAATGACACAAGCTAAGCATATAACCTTTACCGATAGTGTTGTCAATACCGGTTGCGGTACATTTGATAATTCAGGTAAAGCAATTATTACTTCAGTAACATCAGACTATTTACCGGTCAAACAAATCAAATGGTCGAACGATAATATTGGTGCTATAAATTCAAACTTATTGAAAGGTACTTATAAAGTATTTATTACCGATTCTGTAAATTGTGTAATTGAGGATTCTGTGATTGTACTTTCCGATAAATTCGATTCTTTATCGATCGATACTGTTCAAATGGCAACTTGTAATTACAATTCACCAACGGGTATTTTGGCAGCTAAACCAATTGGAAGTATAAAACCGTATTCATTTAAATGGAATACCAAGACCGGTGATACTGCAAGTACTATTAAAAAACTTATCCCCGGTTCATACACCGTGACGGTAACGGGAGGTAACGGATGTACCATTGTCGATTCGGCTAAAGTAAGACCGATGATTGATATTGATGCTGTAATTACCACACCAAATCAAAATGGTGAAGTGACTACAATTAATTTCTGTAAAAACGATACTTCTGTACTTATAGGTTCAAACACAAAGAGAATAATACGGTATGATGGAAAATTGCCTGTTGCCAACGAACGCTTCCTTTGGTCTGTTAAAGATGGCAATACCGATAGTCTGCTTGCTACAATGAATACTAATACAGGCGATACGATCAAGGTTAAACCGTTCCAACCTACAACCTATCAATTATGGTATCAACTATACGGATGTAAGATACCTGTTCGAGAAGTTACTCTGACCTATTATGAACCTATCGGATTACATATTGATATAAACAAAGATGGTGAAATATTACACGATACAACAACTATTATTAAGGGTTATAAGATTGATTTGCAACCCGATAAAGAACCATGGTTTGTTGCTAAAGATCCTTTGAAAACGGGTTTTGTGAATTATAGCTGGTTTTCGTTTGATACGCTGATGAAACGTGATGGAATCTTCAATGGTAAACCATTAATTGATGAAAGTTACTATAACGCTAATGGTAAAACATATAATATTGAAATAACTCCCGATAAAACAACTTGGTATGTTGTAATTGGGAAAACCAGTTATGGCTGTTATGAAAGAGATTCGGTACGAATAACCGTTAAACCGGGATTCACCATACCTTCGGGTATTTCGCCTAATGGTGATGGTATTAACGATAAATGGGACTTACCTTATTTAAAACAATACGCTGATGCTAGAGTAACGGTTTTCAATCGTTGGGGAATCGTTGTTTGGGATAGATCGAAAGATTATACTACAGATCCGTTTGTAGGTAAGAATAAAGATGGAAAAGAATTACCTTTGGGCACATATTATTATTTAATAGAATTCAATGACGATAAAGGGACAAAACCAAGAGCAGGTTCACTTACTATTGTCCGATAAATGCAATTAAGAATGATTAACAAAATGAAGTTTATAACATACATTGCGGTTTGCTTGTTTTTAATGGTATCAACCCATTCAATTGCTCAACAAACCCCGTTGTATTCACAATATATGTTTAATGATTTTGTTATCAATCCTGCTGTTGCTTCAACGTACGATTATTATCAAATTCGATCGACAAACCGGTTTCAATGGGTTGGAATAAAAGATGCTCCCGTTACAAATATATTAAGCGTTTACGGACCAAATAAAACAGGTCCATGGGGTTGGGGTGCTACTGTATATTCCGATAATCAAGGTCCTACAGGTAAAACAGGCGGTTATTTATCTTATGCATACTATATTAAGATATACAAAGACATTAAATTGTCGTTTGGGCTTTCTATGGGTTTAACTCAATTTAAAATAGACGAAACAAAAATAACCTTTGAAAACACAGAACCGGGTTTATTGCAAAATAAATACACCTATTTAACTCCGGATGCAACATCAGGATTGTATTTGTATAATTCAAAATCGTTCATAGGATTTTCGGCCGATCAGCTTTTTCAAAATAAACTTGCAATCAGTTATAATAATGTAGCTCCTCGAATAGATTCAATAAACCGGTTAAAGAGCCACTTTACAGTCGTTACCGGCACAAAAATGAGCCTGAATAGAGAATATGAATTTGAACCTACATTATTATTCCGTGCTACCGGGGAGTCGGCTCCACAGGTGGAAGCAACCGCCCGTATCATATTCAATAAAGCGGTTTGGTTGGGAGCAACCTATAGATCGAGCGATGCTGTTTCGATACTGGCAGGGTATGTATATAAAGAGAAAATATATATTGGCTATGCATACGATATTACCTATTCTCGGTTAAGGGTATCGTCGGGTGGTACCCACGAAGTTATGGTAGGTGCACGATTCAATAAAATCAGAACGAGCAGTGGAGCTAGATATCGGTAATAGCACTAGCATTTGATGATAAAGATAATTGCATAAATCTGTACAACTTGACCTTAATGTTAAGACCGTTTTAACAAATGAAAACAGCTTTCGATTTTTTGTTATATTGACTCATATTTAACCGATTAAATACAATCATCGTATATTTTGATGATAAGAACATGTTTATGAAAACATACGTACCAATGGAATTTATAGCAAAACAAAGGCTTCTATCGAATTGTCGTTTTATAAGATCGATAAACCAGTTCTTTTTATCAAGCCTCATATTGCTTATTTTTTCGTGCAACAGGCAACAGGAGGCATATAAAAAAATAATTCCTGAACACGATATGATAGCCTTGCTGGTCGATTTGCATCTTTCCGACGGAGTTATTAAAAGCTATATTAATCGCAAAAGACCAATCTATGTTAAAAGCATATTTTATGATTCCATTTTTGCAAAATATCATGTAACAAACAAACAATTCCAATGGAATTTAATTCATTATTCAGAAGAAAAGAAGATTTCGGGTTTTTACGAAAAGGCAATTTCCGATTTAACAATAAAGAAAGCGGCATTCGAACAAAATATGTTAAAAGAGAATAATCATAAAATTCCTGCTACAACAACTAATAATGGCGTAAAATAACAAAATTTGTTTTCTGTATATTTGCTTCGTGCTGTGATTTGCTGCAATTAGAAATAATAGTATGATAAATTGCACGAAACAATAATTATTTTCGTTATCTTTTCAATTCTTAATCGAATTAAGCAGAATTTATTGTAATACGATTACGATACTGGAAATATTAAAAATCACCATTGTCCAATAAAAACTATATATGTCGATTTCTAATGTAATAACAAAAAGAATCATTCAGTATACCTGCAAATTACACGTTGGGCTAAAGCCCATTTCATGCAGTTTAATTAATAACCCCCGAGACTTAAGTCGGGGGTTATTGAAAATGCAGTCACCATGGGCTAAAGCCCAATTATAGAACCATTTTACCGGACAACAGTGATTAAAAATATAGAAACAATTGTAATAACGTGAAAACTTTTAGAAAGCTTGATTTAACGATTACATTGAGTTATTGAATGGGCTAATAAGCTTATCAGGAAACCCTCAATTTAGATACAATTGACTTTCACATAAAAAGAGCTTATCTTTACATAAAAGGAATTTAAACCACATGAGAACTATTGCAGCACATTACCTATTCGATGGGAAAGGGAAATTCCTTAAAAATGGGATAGTAAAGATCGACAACGATGGAACGATTATCGATGTTATCGATACTAATGGGATATTAGAAGAATCGGAAGGAATAGAGTTTTATAATGGCATTATTACACCGGGCTTTATAAATGCCCATTGTCATCTTGAACTCTCGCACATGAAAGGGGTGATTCCTGAAAAAGAAGGATTAGCCTGTTTTATTAAAAACGTTATTGCTCATCGAGGGTCGAGTGATGACCGTTTGATTCCGGCTATTTCGGAAGCTATTGCAGAAATGAAGCAAAACGGTATTGTTGCTGTAGGCGATATTTCAAACCGGGAAGTGACCTTTGCTCAAAAGGAAAAGTCGGATATCTATTTCCATACCTTTATAGAATGTTATGGCGTTGAGGAACCTGCCGATAAAATGTCGCTCAATCTTGCTAATGGCTTATACGAAAAATGGAAAACGAAAATTCCATTATCGGTAGTTCCGCATGCTTCATATTCTTGCTCACCTTTACTATTGGGCAAGATCAGGATAAATCAAGAAAAACGTCAAGGGATATACTCTATTCATAATCAGGAATCGTCGAGCGAGAATGAACTCTTTCTTAAAAAAAGCGGTGTTTTGCACGATGGTCTGGTGAAAATGGGAATGAATCTTGAATCACTCGAATATGTGGGTCTTAACTCAGTTCAAACCATATCGAAATACTTTCCCAACGATACTAATAAACTATTAATTCATAACACCTATACTTCGAGAGAAGATATACTGTTTTTATTCGATGGCTTTAATCCCGACACACTATTTTGGTGTCTCTGTCCCAATTCAAATATCTATATTGAAGAATCATTGCCCGATATTGCATTGTTTGCATCGATGAAGCTGCAATGTGTGATAGGTACCGACAGCTACAGTTCCAACACTTCGCTTTCGATACTCGATGAATTAAAAACCATTTCTCAACATCAATCTTCAATAACGCTTAGTGATATGTTGACATGGTCATGTAATAACGGTGCCAAAGCCCTATCGATTACCGATCGGTATGGAAGTATGGAAATAGGCAAAAGACCGGGAATTAACCTTATTTACGACCTTGATGTAAATAACCTCGCTTTATTGCCCGAAACGAAGGTAAGGGTGTTGGCTTAATCTTATATTTCAATACCTATCACCAAAACATCGTCAAGTTGTTTCAACGATCCTTTCCATTCGTCGAATCGTTGGTTGATTGTCAAATATTGTTCATGTATATCCGTATGTTCTGTTTCAAGTAATAATTTATGGAAATTTGGCGTTTTAAAACGCTCCTTGTTCGTACCTCCAAACTGGTCTATTATACCGTCGGAATGCATATACAGCTTCATCCCTTTTTCAATTGCAAATGAATGGCTGGTGTAGCTTGCTTGTTTGCGTTGTTTAATTTTATACATACCACCAATTGAAAAACTATCGCCCTCAATACATCGCAAACCGCCGTTATTGATAATTACAAGACGATGATTGGATAAGGCAACCTCAGCCATCCCTGCGTTTTTGTCAATCCTACAAAGCGTAATGTCCATTCCGTCTTCCTGACGTTTGTCGGATACCGATTTTTGTTTCAAAGCATTCATTACACCGTTGTCGAGTTTTTGAAGAATTTCGGCAGTATCGAAGGTTTTTTGAATCGTTACAATTTCGTTAAGCAAAGTGTTTCCTATCATCGACATAAACGCCCCGGGAACACCATGTCCCGTACAATCGACAGCAGCAATAAACAAATAATTGTCTTGAACGCTAAACCAGTAGAAATCGCCGCTCACAATTTCTTTCGGACGATACATGATAAAATGTTTCGGAAAATGTTGTGCAATTAATTCAGAAGGAGGTAAAATAGCTTCTTGAATTTGTTTTGCATAAGTAATGCTATCGGTAATCTGTTCGTTTTTAATAGCCAGCGTATTGTTTGCATCTTCCAATTGTGAGCTTTTTTCGGCAAGCAAGATATATGCTTTCTTCTTTTCAGAGAATTGAATGAGAACCAAAACTGTAAAGATCGCAATAAGGATAATTACGATAATAATGCCACATATAAAAGCACGTTGACGACCGAGCTCAGCTTCGGTACCTTTGAGTTTATATTCTTGTTTAATAATTTCGTTGTCTTTTATTTTTATCTCGGTTTCAAATTCCATTTCGGCAATACGTTTTTTATTCATATCGTTTTGAATACTGTCTTTCAAAGCCGAATAAATCGTTATATATTCCAGTCCTTTTGAGAAGTTACCTTTAGCTTTGTAACAATTTGAAAGACCCAGAGCCGCATCCTTTGCCGCATCTTTATTTTTAATGAGTAACGAAAGGTTATATCCTTCGGTGTAAAAGTTTATTGCTTTTACCGGTTCGTTATTAAGGCTGAAAAGATCGCCAAGATTGTTTGCTACCAATGCCATTTCTTTACGTTGGTTTATTTGTTTGTATATGTCGTGGGCATTGGTGTAAAATTCTATAGCCTTTTGAAAGTCTTTCGATTTTTTATAAAGGTTTCCCTTAAGATTTTGAACCGATGCAACACCAATCAAGTCGTTTACTGCAATCGAAAGTTCTATCGACTGCTGATAGTATTCGAGCGAAGTGGGATAGTCGTCCATATCTTTATAGATGATTCCAAGATTTTTTAAGGTGGCGGCAATCTGAACTTTTTCGTCGAGTTCTTGTCTGATTTTAAGAGCAAGCTTGTAATTGTCTATTGCATTTTTGTAATCTTTCTTAAGCCAATAGAGCGAACCGATACTGTTGAACGATGCTGCTACGGCTTCTTTATTGCCGGTTTGTTTACGAAGATCGAGAGCCTTTTGATAATATTCCAATGCTTTGCTATAGTTCTGAAGTTCGCGATGAAGCGTGCCGATATTATTATAGGTTGCTGCAATGTCTTTCTTATCGCCAATACCGATTCTTAACGTAAGAGCTTTAGTATAGTAATCGAGGGCTTTCTCGAACAATTTTACTTGCATATAGAAATTGCCGAAGCTATTGAAACAATAGGCTATTTTCGATTTATCAGCTATTTTAGTTCTAATTACCAAAGCCCGGTTTAAATAGTCGAGCACTTTGTCGTATTGGTTAAGTTTCTTATAAACATCGCCAATGTTTTCGAGTGATGAAGCAACATCTTCGGTATAATTGTTTTCTTCGCGAATCTTCAGCGATTTTTTATAATATAACAATGCAGCATCAAAATTACCGCTTCTTACATTTACATTTCCCATGTAGTTGATCGATAGTGCAGCTCCTTTACGGTCGCCGGTGGTTTCACAGATTTTGAGCGATTGAGTATGGTAATACAAAGCCGAATCGAATTTGCCGATTTCGCCATACGATACCCCTATATTATCTAATAGCTTCGAAACACCGGCATCGGTCTTTTTTGTTTCTAATGCATGTTTGTAATATTCGATAGAAGCATCGTAATTACTAGTTTTTTGATATAAATTACCAAGGTTTTCTAATGCTTGCGAATAGATGTCACCGGAAAGGTTTTTGCAAAGATTTACCGCTTCAAAACCTAATCCGATACCATTTGATGGGTTTTTATCGAACATGAGCTGCGAAAGTTTTAATAAAGCTTCAGCTTTTTTGATACCTGTCTCTTTTTTAACTATTTTTTGAAGGCTGTCAATTGCCGTAGGTGTTGCCGATAAACCGAATATTGAAATTATACCGATTGCTATTGTTAGAAACCATTTATTCATCATACGTTTAGTTATTTTAGGATCGATGTATACCTTTTTATGATTTAAATCAAATTATTGGTCACAATTAACAAGATGATCGAAATGTTTATTTTGTTAATTCGTGCATTTCATAGTAATTTTTAAAGATAAAGAAGTACCTATCAATGGAATTTTATAATGGTTATCAATTTTAAATAATTACCTCTGTTTAATTCGTTTGTTCTATTGCAATTTCACTCAATAAAGGAATTATTTTATACCGTTATTAGACATGCAAGATACTTAATTTACGAAGATCATAAAATAAAGTAATTGCAAAGATTTTAACAGTTTATGTTCGATTCCTAGACCTGATAGGTCTTACCGCCGTTTTAATCTTTGATTGAAAAGATAGTATTATTCAAAAATCGAAATAAAAACTATTAATACGTTTTGTTTTGTCAAATGTATTATATTTGCAGTGTATAAACAAAATAAATAAGAACGTAAACGGAGCAATTAACCGCTGACATTGTGCTTCCGGTCGAATACAACGTTTTGTATGTCGAAATCGGCAGAAATAATAACGATTTCGTTTTTTACAATAGAGCTAATAGTCTTTTAACTCTCATTCCATCAAATATTTTATATTCTTTCTACTAGAAGGTTATAAAAAGTATCATCACATAGTTTCATTATTCAATTGATTCAAAGAACCATGTCAATACATATAAATGGAGATTCACAAACAAAAGTTGAAGAAATCCATAAATTAGAAGAAATTATTGCCGGATTACGGGTAAATATAGAACATCAAAATAGTGATTTGGAAGCAATTGTTCAGGAACGAACCAAATCATTAATTGATCTGATTGCAACCAAGGATAGATTTCTCAATATTATAACACACGAGCTTAGAAATCCATTCAATACGATATTAGGATTTGTTAGTTTATTACAAGAGAATTATCGCAGTTATGATAACGAAACGGTTGAACGGTTTTTAAACATGATCTATCGTTCAACAATTATAACCTTTGATTTACTGACCAATTTACTTGACTGGTTAAATGTGAAGAATAATAAAATGCCTTATAATCCCGATAATATAAATGTTTATGAATTAGTAACCGAAGAAATGCATAATTCTATTGTTACAGCCGAGAATAAGCAGATTGTACTGAAAAACCTTGTACCGGAAAATCTTTATGCATATAGTGATAAGAATATGGTTAAAACCATATTTCGTAACCTCCTTGCCAATGCAATAAAATTTTCTGAAAAAGACTCAGAAGTTTCCATCTTTGCAATCGATGCAGGGAGGTTTATTGAAATCACCGTGAAAGATAATGGAGCAGGTTTGTCGTTAGAGTTTATTGAAAAAATATTCAACATCGAAGGGCTACAAGCAACCAAAGGAACAGAAGGCGAACCCGGTACCGGGTTCGGACTGATTCTTTGCAAGCAGTTTGTTGAGATTGAAGGAGGCGAAATTTGGATCGAGAGTGTGCTAGGGCAGGGAAGTGCATTTAAATTTACATTGCCAAAAGATACATTAGAGTTTATGTAAAATCCTTAAGATATTGAAATCAAAAGATTGATGGTCGTACAATCTTTATTTCAGCTCATAAAACAATCAGATAGTGTCATTTTGCCAAGAGATAAAACGATCAAACGTCTAATTCGGGTGATCAAATCAGCTCTGTAGATGTTGCTCGAAAGAACCTGGACGATGCTCAAAGGAAGTTCGATCGTCAAACTTGTTATCCGGATCATCAAACCTTCAAATTGTACCTTGCTCTTAAGATCTTGTACTATTTCCCTTGGAGGTTTTAATACAAAACCTGCTATGTGGATCATCCTTACGCTTATTTGTATCACGCTCTTTGGAGGTTTTATCTTTTATCCTAAAGGTTTTTTGATTAAAGCTCCTTCGTTTGTTATAAAACCTGCTTTGTGCATCATACAAACAGCTTAGTGCGTGACCCAAACAGTTGTTTGTTTCATCCGTTCGAGAGGTTTACTCATAAAATCTCCAAAGAGCGTGACAAAACCTCCAGACGTTTTGCCCCTTATTCTATTGATGAATATAGATATTTTGATATATCACAATGAGTTATGTTTTGAAAGTAGGACTGTTAGAGTGGCTATACTTTGAATGCATATAAGCTACAAGTATTATTCCTTTGTTTATAAATAATAGCTTACAGACGGTATAATATCAACATATATGAATTGTTATATTATATTTGTTCAGCAATCACAAGCAAGGTTAAATTTACCCTTTTAATTGAAGAATCATCAATTAAAAATAAGTATTAAAATGAGTAAACATATCAATGAAGTATAATTGGTATGGATTTTGGTATGTTAGTAAATGAAATAAAAATGGAGATCATTTGTTTGATATTGTAAACAATAAAATAGCAGTTCCAAATGCCGGATTGATGATGGATACTTCAGAATGAATCGAAAATACTTTTCGATTCATTGATTTTATTTATGTCAATAGAAGTATGAAATTTTAACTTTTGGTTTGCAGGAATTTATTAGATCCGTAGAATTCTTTATAAATGATAGATTCATATTATGAAGGAGTATTTGAATTGTTGCATTTAAAAATAGTAACATAATAATTAAAGTATAAACAATTAAAAGTAACGTCAACATGAAAAAGTTCAACATCATTAGTATCATTTTAATTGCATTATCGATGATTTTGTCGTTAAGCAGTTGCAAAAAAACAAATAGCGGACCAACAAAAAATCCAACCGTCAGTTATCAAATAAATGGCAACTTTGGTCAAAATATTTTGGACTTAGATAAAACTAGTTATCTAACTGGGAAATATAGTCTAGAAGCCAGTTTATCAGATGGAGCAACTTTGAAAATAAAGATAACGGCATTAAGTCCTGTTACCGGTATATTAGGCTTATGGTGGTACGATTCTTCATTACCGATTAATTGGAATATAGGAAACTTGGATTTAAATAGCAATTCTCAAATTCTTACTTCAATTGAAACGAACAAAACCTGCGATGTAGCTATTTTATTTCCTAAAGGTTCGTTCCTTATTGAATATTTTGAAGAAAACGCAACAATTCCAACACGTAGTAAAACGATTACCCTAAACTAAATTAAGGATACTAAAAAAAACATTACGTTAATCAACACAATTGTTTTTCAGGAAACCTATGTTGATATTGCTGCAATGCAGCTTAATATTAGATTCTTTTTAATTTCTATTTAGATTTAGTCACTCTGTGCCTCATAACAAAATAATTCAATGCGTCAAGCTCCATTTGGCTTTATGCATTTAATAGAATAATGGTGCTTTAACTTGAATCATATAGAGGCCGCTTCAGCTAGCATCCGTCCTTGTTTTATTCTATCAGCCATACCAATTCCGTCACGAAGGTTTCCTCCTAAAATAAGTCCCGGATAAAGGGTTTGGAGTTTATCGACCATTTCGAATCGCTCTTTACTTTCAATGCCATATTGAGGGATTGCTTTAGAATGACGTGATATTTGTATCATATCGGGTTTAAAAGTTTGGCATTTCATTATTGAGCAAAAAGCCGGAGCAAGTTTTTCAATAAGTTTTTCGTTGCTTAATCGGGCTAAATGCGGTCTCGAACTTCCTCCCATAAATACATTAAACAATACTCCTCCCTGAGGAGTTCGTTTTGAGAATAATGTTGACATAAACAAAACCCCGAGCAAATCGCTTTGTTCTTTCGTTGGGATAAGTCCTCCGAATCCATCGGGTTCAAATCCTTTCCATTGGTTAAATCCTATAGCTATTTCGGCAACCGGTGCATATTCAAGATTGGCAATCATACTTATTTCCTGTGATTCGACAAATGGTAAGATTGATGGAAGGGCATAGGCGGGAACGGTTGTAATAATATGTTTTGCTTCTATGGTTACGGCTTGACCTGCCCGGGTATACGAAACCTTGAACCCTTTTTGTATCGGCTCGACAGTTATGTCGTTACATTCGAGTACGAAATGCCCGATACCTGTTTCTGTATACATCGACTCAACCAAATTAGACAATCCGCCTTGTGCTGAGAATGTTTTTCGTGATACTCGTTTTTGCAATGCGGTTTTCTTTTCGGAAAATTGTTTTTTTAATGAACCTCCTATCAAGCTGCCGTAATTCTGTTCTATAGCATATAATTTTGGAAGAGCATATTTAACTATTAAATGTTCGGGATTGCCTGAGTAAACCCCTTTGATAAAGGGATCAATAGCATAATCCAAAAAACTCCGCCCCATACGTCTTACAACAAAAGCAGCAAGTGTTTCATGTGGGTCGGTTCCTTTAGCACGAAAAGGTTCGCCAAGTATCCTAAATTTATCTTTTATGGTAAAAAGAGGCGTTTTTATTGCAGAAACCAATCCCATTGGAAGTGCTTGCCAATTACCATTTTTCAAGATGTATCGCTTCTTTGCTACGTTGTTTGCAATTTCAATATTACAGGTACGGAGCTCGTCGAAAAGTTCGACAACAAATTCGTTGCCAATAACACCTGTATTAGGACCTTCTTCGAAGATAAAACCATCTTTTTGAATAGTTTTGATTACACCACCTACACGATTGTTTTGCTCTAAGACAATAAAATCTTTTCCCGCTTTTTTAAGATAGAATGCCGTTGTTAGTCCGGTAAGTCCTGCTCCTATAACTATAGTGTCTTTCATCTGTTTATTTTAATTATTAAACGCTATCATGAAAATATGTTACAATTATACAAAACAACAATATCCCCATAATTAAAAATAAGTAAAGGTAAAAATATAATGTCGCAGATTAAACTCATAGCTTGCACGGACTTGTAGTCCGTGCATTCAAATGTTATAACGAACGGACTGCAAGTCCGCTCGAGCCTTACCAAGTCTTAAATACGAAAATAATTCATTCTCATAACTTATATTTCTATCTATCTCAATTTATTCCTATTACAGAAATAAATACAAACGCTTATTGCATCCACATTCAAAGCGTTTTCAATTACTCCGATATATTTTGACAAAGCTATACAAATTGAGAATATTTACAAAAATCATTAGACGCCATTAGAATAAATACTTTTTATTCCGTTCTTTGTGAATATCAATTTAAAAAATGATTAAGACCTTTTTATTATCAATACTTATGTTAATGCTGTTTGTTGCTACCAATGGACAAACGGTAAGTCCTTCCATTATAGTCGATCAATTCGGATATCTTCCCGAAGCCGATAAGGAGGCAGTAATCCTGAAAACTCATGGGAACTTACTGAACCGGCTATTTATTATCAAGCAATGTATATTCGTTTATTAGCAACTTATGTTCGTTTAAAATAACCATGCAGACAGGATTAGTATTAAAGTCGACCGGAAGTTGGTATAAGGTTAAAACCGAAACCGGAACAATTGTTGATTGCCGTTTAATCGGTAAGATGCGTGAAGATGGCATTAGAAGTACCAACCCCATTGCCGTGGGCGATATTGTTGACTTTGAGACCGAATCGGAAACCAATGGCATTATAAAATTCATTCATAATCGTAAGAACTATATCATCAGACGGTCGTCGAATTTGTCGAAAGAATCGCATATTGTTGCTGCAAACATCGACAATGCATTTTTACTGGTAACACTTCGATCGCCTAAAACACCTACACAATTTATCGATCGATTCCTCGTATCGGCCGAAGCTTATAGAATACCGGTTACCATTGTGTTTAATAAAATAGACCTCTATACCGAAAGCGATATGGAAACACTCGACGAACTCGAATTACTGTATCGTACCATCGGATACGATTGCATTCATATATCGGTAAAAGAATCGTTAAATCTTCATCTCATTAAAGATAAACTATTAGATCGGATATCGTTGTTCTCGGGTAATTCGGGTGTAGGGAAGTCGTCGCTTATCAATGTTTTGGAGCCCGACATCCATATTAAAACGGCTTCGGTTTCGAAAAGCCATAATAAAGGTACCCATACCACAACCTTTGCCGAAATGCATGAGTTGCCGGGTGGTGGTTATATTGTCGATACTCCCGGATTAAAAGGTTTTGGATTACATAAGATGGAAGCCGAAGAAATAAGCCATTATTTCCCCGAAATGTTTGGGCTGTTAAGCAAATGCAGCTTTCATAACTGTACCCATATTCATGAACCCGATTGTGAAGTTCTTAAAGCACTGGAAGACGGTAGGGTGCATCCAATGCGTTATGAAAACTATGTCGGCATGCTAGAAGATTGTAAAGAAGAGAAATATAGGAGATAATTGTGAATTACGGGAGGTTACTAGATTGGAAGGTAAAGGCTATAAATCAATTACGAATTACGAATTACGAATTACGAGCGGCGTATTACGAATGGCGAAGCCTTCAATGAAGTTAATTACGGTAGGTTGAGGTAAAGCTTCAGCCACAAAGTGATCGGGAGTTTTTGGACTCCAACATCAAAACAGATAACAGGGGAAGCAATTCATTACCTTATTATTGCTTTATAATCGGTATTCCTGTCTTAAACACAATCATAACCGAGCTTGCGAGCTCAACGATATTAAATAAACTGAGTTAATAAAAAGAGTTATATAGGAGACTCAAAGACACAAAGGTTCTCGAAGAAACAGTGTACTTAAAGGGAAAGAATTATTTAATCTGTTTTAGTTACATCAAACGAGTTACATCAGTGTTATTTAATCAGTGTCTATCAGTGGATAAAAAAGAGTTATATAGGAGACAGTATAAGCCACAAAGAAACGCAAAGATTAATGATGAAAGTTAAACCATAAATCACAGGCGAACAAAACCACAATGCATTCCCCTCCTATGGAGGGGTGTCCGGCAGGACGGGGTGGTTTTTCAATGACAGGCGAAAATCTCTTCGAAGTAAATTACGAACGCTTCATTATTGGAAGAGAAGTATATAGATTTCAGTTTTTTTACTTTTAGTTTTTAACGTTTAACTAAAATTACAAAGCATGATGCTTCACAGCCGTAACCTCATCCACAATTTGTTTAAAATCGACTCCTGAAAAATCGCCCGACGACATAAATAACAGATTCTTATTCTGCCATTCTATGGATTTAATTTCTTCAATCAGTTTTTCCTGATCGGTAAATACTTTTAATTGTGCATTACCAAAAGCATTGAAAACCTGTTCGGGATCGACTATGGTTTTGCCTTTTACCTTTGCTGCATTAGGGTTGTAGTATACAAAACGGGTATCGGCCAAATCCATGGTTCCGTTATATTGTTCTATAAAAGTTTCGCTCAAGCTGCTCGACGAATGCAATTCCATACATGCTACCAAATGACGTTTGGGGAACTGTTGACGTACGGCTTTGATCGTGGCCGATAATTTCGATGGAGAATGGGCAAAATCAAGGTAAACATTTACCGAATCGTTTTTTCCAAGCAATTGCAGGCGTTTTGTTGTACCTTTAAAGGTAAGCATGGCATCGTAAAACATCTGTTCGGTAAGACCTAACATACGGCAGATTTGCAAAGCACCTGCAACATTTTGCATGTTATGCTCGCCAAATACGGTTAATGGTATACGTCCTGAATCGACTATCAGATAGTTTTTGTTTTCAAATGTTTCGTATGGATGGGTTTTATAGGGTATCTTGATTAATTCTTTGCTATGCTCTTCAACCAGACGTTTTACCATAATATCGTTTTCACAAAAGACAAGGTTCCCGTTTTCATTTATCGAATCGATAAATTTGCGGAACTGATCGATGTATATATAGAACGAAGGGAATACATTTGCATGATCCCAAGCTATGCCGCTTATTAATGCAATATCGGCCTTATAAAAAAAGAATTTAGGATTCGGATGTATTGCACATGCAATGTTTTCATCTCCTTCGATTATAATAACTTTTGCATCGTCGGTCAATTGTAACAGAGTGTCAAAGCCTTCGAGCTGCTCGCCCACAAGAAAATCGACATCAATATTGTTAAATGTCAATGCATGGATAATCAGCGTTGTGATTGTGGTTTTTCCATTACTACCTCCTATTACAATACGTTGTTTGTTTTTACTCTTTTCGTAGATATATTCGGGATAGGAAAATATATTCAAGCCCAACTCTTGAGCTTTTATAAGTTCAGGATTATCGGCCGTTGCATATTGACCGAGAATAACAGCAGTAAGTTTCTTTGTTATTTTTTCAGGATGCCATTTCCTGTCTTTGGGCATAATGTCGTTACGTTCAAGTTTTTGTTGTGCTAGTGATGTGAACCGTTCGTCGCTACCGGTAACCGTATCACCATTCTTATGGAGTGATATAGCTAAATTGTGCATCACACCGCCACCTATTCCTATAAAATGTATTCTTTCCATTTGTTTCGCTTTATGCAAATATATGAAATGCGTCGTAAGGAATATGAAATTCAGATTAAAATATTCCTTTATTGATTGACATTGATCAAAAATAATTTCAAAGTTTCAATATTTTATTACCTTTGTTTTTATCATGCTATGGTATAATTGTTTCATTATAACGGTATGAAGTGAACTCACGGTATAATTGTTTTATTGCCCATACCTCAGCTGATCCCGTTTATTCGGGTAAAGGTATCACGTGGATTTGGTTACTTTAGATATTTAAATTGCAAGAATGGAATCGTTACAAAAAGTTAGATCGCAACTCGACAGTTTACAGTTATTGGTTTCGAAGATCAATGAATCGGCTCAATGGAGCTCGTTGGATAAAGATTTGATCTTATCTAAATTACGTGATGTGTATGAAGATATTTTAAGATTGGATGCTATTGAACCGCATTTCATTGAAAAAAGTACCGTTACGGTTGTTGTTCCCCAAAAAGTTGAAACATCGATTGTTGAAGAAATAACCGAAAAAGAATTTGAAGAAGCAATGCTAAAAGAAACTCCTATTGAATTCGATGAACCATTGCCGGTTTCAAAACAAAAAAAACAATACGATGATGATTTACTAATTAGAATCGACGATGTTCCTTCAGTCGAAATACATGAATCAAAACCGGTATCAGAACCGATAATCGAAAAAAAGCAGATTCCTGTTGAGGTAATAACTGCAGCTGTTTCAAACGAATCGTTAGCAGCCAAATTAAGTCATACCAAAATAGAAAGTATTGCAGCTGCAATAAGCGTAGGCGATAAAATGATGTTCCAAAAACAATTATTTAAAGATCGAAACGAAGAATTTTTAAGAACGCTCCACAGTTTGAACGATCTTGAAAGTTATGAAGAAGCGGTAGCTTGGTTGGAAGCAAGCTATTCATGGGATTTCAACAGCCCTATGGTCAAGAAGTTTTTGGAAATAGTGCAACGGAGATTCTAATTACTTACGATGGCAAAACTTATTATTGTTCCTACACCGATAGGAAATCTTGAAGATATGACGTTCCGTGCGGTAAGGGTCTTGAAAGAAGCCTCGATCATATTTGCTGAAGATACCCGTACGAGCGGCATCTTACTTAAGCATTACGATATTCAAACGAAAATGATTTCGCATCACAAGTTTAATGAACATAAGACCTTGCAAAAAACGATCGAAACAATATCGCAAAACGAAATTGTGGCACTGATAAGCGATGCCGGTACTCCTGCCATTTCCGATCCCGGATTTCTTATTGTTCGCGAATGCGTTAAGAATGGTATTGAAGTGGAATGTCTGCCTGGAGCAACAGCATTTATCCCTGCATTGGTTAATTCAGGCTTTCCATGCGACAGCTTTTGTTTCGAAGGCTTTTTGCCTCAGAAAAAAGGTCGACAAACAAAATTCCTGCAATTGAAAGACGAAAATCGTACGTTGGTGTTTTACGAATCACCCCATAGATTGATAAAAACACTGGAACAAATAATTGAATTCTGGGGCAACAGACAGCTGTCGGTGAGTCGCGAGTTGACAAAATTTCATGAAGAAACCATCAGAGGATCGGCACGCGAAGTGATTGAATTCTACCAGACACACACCCTTAAAGGCGAGATTGTTCTTGTTGTTGAAGGTAAAGAATATAAGAAGAAAAATAAAGATGATGATAGAGACAATGACAGCGATGAAGATTGATGTTGCAATAACAATTATAATAAATAATAAATAGAGATGAATGCAAAGCATGTATCAAGGTTGTTAGTGTTGCTGGTTACAATCGTTTTGTTTGTAATGAGAGGCAATGCACAAGAATTGAAATTAGATGGAATTTATCAGGGTAAAAATCTGATGGTGATGAACCCATCGACCGGACAAGGTTCTTTTTGTGTTACCGAAGTGAAAGTAAATGGAACAACTTCTTCTGATCAAATACATTCGAATGCCTTTGAAATAAATCTAAAGGTGTTTGATTTTAAAATTGGCGAAAAGATTCAGATCGTTTTAATTCACAAAAGCGGTTGTACACCCAAAATCATTAATCCTGAAGTATTGGATTCAAAAAGCACCTTCGTTCTTACAACTATGAAGGTAGATATTAAAACAAACAACCTAAACTTTACAACGACTGGCGAATCGGGTGTTTTGCCCATTATTGTAGAACAGTTCAGATGGAATAAATGGATTAAAGTGGGCGAGGTAAAAGGTAAAGGAACTGCAACGGTCAATAGTTATCAAATTCCGGTATCAATGTGTTCGGGTGATAATCAATTCCGAATCCGTCAAACCGATTTTACAAAAACAGCCCGCATTTCTAAAGCTTTTAAGTTCCGGTCTATGGCAATATCGGTAACCTATACCCCTCTTAAAAAGATAACAAACGAGATAAACTTTTCTGATGTCACCATGTACGAGATATATGATGCATATGGTAAATTGTTGTTAAAAGGAATTGGGAATAAGGTAGATATCTCATCACTCAAGAAATCGGACAAATTGAAGTATGTATTACTGTTCGATAATCAAGAAGCACAATTTTCCAAAGAGTAGAGAGAATTCACGAATTCTCTCAAACGTTTCAATCATACGAATTCTCTCAAACGTTTCAATTTCGAATAGATAGAATTCGTGAATTCTATCTACCGTTTCAATTTTGAATAGTGAAAGAATTCGTGAATTTTATCTACGGTTGTTTCGATTTTGGAAAGTGAGAGAATTCGTGAATTCTCTCTACGGTCTTTTCAATTGCCCCCCAAATTTAAACCTTCCCAAAAACAGTAAGCAAATCAAGTTCGGGGGTTATTTGAATCGATGGAATACCGAGCATTCTGGCTGCTTGAATATTTAAAAGATTATCGTCGAGAAACAAGGTTTCGTTAGCAATAAGATTCGAGTCTTTTAATACGAATTTAAATATTTCAAGATCGGGTTTACGCATGCCGAGTATATGCGAATAATAATCCTTTTCAAATAGTTCGTGCAAACCGGTAAAACCATATTCTTGTAATTGTTTTGTGAAATAGTGCCAATGAATGATATTGGTATTGCTCAGCAAAAAGGTACGATATTGGGTTTTCAGTTCGCAGAGTAAATCGAGTCGTTCTTTATTATAACCGATCAACATGGCGTTCCAAGCAAAATCAATTGCTTTGTCGGTTAAGGCATATTTGGTCCACGACCGTACGTTTTCGTGGAATTCTTCAGGGCTTATTGTACCGGTTTCGATAGAAATAAAAAGATTTTCATTAGTATGTTCCGACATAAAAGCCTGAAAAGAATCGAAATTCGACACATTTAAAGCCTTAAATGCTTCGATAGTTCTATCAGCATCAATATCATAGACAACAGCACCAAAATCGAATATGATATTCTTAATATTTGCGGGTATCATTTCCATAAAAATATTTTTTAAATATAAAGAATTATTCCGTAATAGAGTACTCCCCCCAAAGAAATTTAACGAAACAATTGTCAATAGTAATCGACAAAGAAGTTAAAAACAAGAATATAAAAAGGTTCCTTACATATTGATATCCCTACTATTCTATATTTAATCATCTTATTTGGAAGGAGCAAAGAAACCGTATAAAATACAACAATTTCATACTGGCACTAATATATAAATGAAGTCTGTCTAAAACGTAAAAGATTATGTACATCCATTGTTGTCAATTTTAATTCCCAATGAATAGTTACATTGAATCGCTTTTACTAATAATCTAATTTTAATAATTATAGCTTATTATTCAACAACCAAACGCTTCGTTACAACACTTGTTGGAGTTATTATTTTTACAAAATAGATACCTGCATTAAGCTTTGAAACAGAAATAGCTTCTCGACCTATAACCGTAGTATTTAAAACTAAGTTTCCATTTAAATCATACATCTCAACTTTTGCTAAGCCTTCGTTATTGATACTAAAACTAGTATGTGTTGGGTTAGGCGATACAGTAATGTTCTCTTCAGAAACAGCCTTAATAGCCATAGCTCCCATTTCAACAATATGTTTGAATGACTTCCATACTGGAGCTGCTTTATAAGCAGCAAGTGAACCAGCAGGTACATTTAATATACAAGTTGATGTATTTACACGATAAAAAACGAAAGTCTCATTTGATAAATTTACTGGAATGATTGCAACAAACTATCCCCATTAAATGCAGATTCTCCGATAGAAGTAACCGATGATGGAATAGAAAACGTGGTTAAATTGCTACATAAAGAGAATGCACCTTGACCAATAGAAGTATCAGATGACGAAATAGAAACAGAGGTTAAACGGGAACATCCATTAAAAATATAACTTCCAATAGAAGTAATTGATGATGGAATAATAACTGACTTTAATCCGCTACATCCATCAAATGCACTTTCTCCTATTGAAGTTACAGATGATGGAATAATAATAGACGTTAATCCATTACAACCACTAAAAGCATAATCTTCAATGGTATTTACCGATAATGGAAGAGTAATAGAAGTTAATCAGCTACATCCTTCAAAAGCTCCAACTGGAATAGAAGTAATAGAGGATGGCAAAATAATAGAAGCTAAACTAATACAACCTGATAAAGCATTGTAACCTATAGATGTAACTGATGATGGAATGGCAATAGATTTTAAACCTAAACAACATTGAAAAGCATCATTACCAATAGAAGTCACAGATGCTGGTATTATAATCGAAGTTAAACTGCTATCTAATACAAAAGTTGATTCTCCTATAGAAGTTAAAGTTGATGGCAAAGTAATCGATGTTAGTCCGTAACATTGAAAAAAAGCACCAATACCAATTGATATCACAGATTCTGGAATAGTTATTTTAGTTAATAGGTAACAATCAGTAAAAGCATCATTACCAATAGAAGTAACTGAAGTAGGAATGATAATAGATGTTAATTTACTTTTATGAAATGCTGAATTTGGAATTCTTGTACATTTTGCTCCACTTAAATCAAGAACTGATAGTACTGACATATTATGCATCGTAATAAAATCAAGAGAATCTATTGTACCTGTTACAGTAAGATTGGTAACAGTAGAATCTTCATGTTCCGTTAATAACATCGATAATGTTCCAGCCGTAGTAACATTAACCGTTTTAGAAACTTGTGCCTGTAGCATTGTAATAATACAAATGCTAGTAATAACTAATAAAAGTTTTCTCATGTCCTTAGATGTGAATTATTCTACAACCAAACGCTTTGTTAGAACTTTGGTAGGAGTTATTATTTTTACAATATACATACCAGCCGTTAGCTTTGAAACGGGAATAGCTTCTCTACCAATAGTCAAAGTATTTAAAACCAAGTTACCATTTAAACCATATATTTCAACCTTAGCTTCACCTTCGTTATTGATGCTAAAACCGGTAGTTGTAGGATTAGGGAATAGGGTAAAGTCTTCATTCTTTAAAGTTGTAAAACCAGTTGCCATTCCAGCGGTTTGCGTAACGATTATTGTTTTTGTATTTGAAGATTTAAGTGATACTGATGCATCCGATGAAACGGTAATAGTTGCCGTACGAATAGAATCGGTCGGATTAGCTTGTGCTATTATTTTTAAAGAATCGTTGCCTGTTCCTGATTGGGGGCTTAAACTAAGCCATGGCACTGAACTTGTGGCTGTCCAATTTCCACTCGATTGCACAAATATTGACATTGTATTTGCTTGTGGATAAAGGGTAATAGTTGAATCGGTATTCAATGTTTCCATTTCAATAATATGATTAAAGTCTTGCCATTGGTTAGCTGAATGATAAGAAGCCAAAGAACCAGCCGGCACATAAAGATTACATGTTGATTTGTCTATACCATAAAAGACATATTCTGAATTTGATAAATTAACAGGTATATTAGAATAAACATAGATTGATTGTAAAAAGTTACAACCACAAAAAGCAAATTCTCCAATTGAAGTCACCGAAGAAGGAATGATAACAGATGTTAAAAAGTAACAACTATCAAAAGCACCATCTCCAATAGAAGTTACTGATGAAGGAATGGTAATACTTTTTAAAATTTCACAATTATAAAAAGTACCTTTCTCAATTGAAGTAATCGATGATGGAATGATAATAGAAGTTAAACCATAACAATTTTTAAAAGCTTGGTATTCAATAGAAGTTACCGATAATGGAATGGTTATAGAAGATAAACTGTTACAACCAAAAAAGGCATCGTTTTTAATAGTATTAACAGTAATCGGAATATTATAATTCCCTTGCATTGAAACAGGACAGGATATTAATATTGTTTTAGACTTATTAAATATCACACTAGCAATTGTTGAATATACCTGATTATTAGAATCTACATTTATTGAATCAATCCCATAAAAAGCATTTGCTCCGATTGATACAATAGAAGCCGGAATAGTAATAGTGTTTATGCCTTTACAATTATAAAAAGCACTATCGCCAATTGAAGTAACTGATGAAGGAATAGTAATTGAGCTTAAACTGCTGCAATTATAAAAAGCATTTGTTCCAATAGAAATTACTGATGATGGTATGGTAATAGAAGTTAAAATCATACAATTATAAAAAGCATCTTTGCTAATTGTATCAACACTGTTAGGAATATTGTAGCTTCCATTTATATTAGTTAGACAGTATAGTAACGTTGTTTTAGATTTATTATATAACACACCATTCATTATAGAATAAAACGGATTATTTGAATCTAAATTTATTGAACTTATATTATTAAAAGCATGAATTCCAATATGTGATACTGAAGCAGGAATCGTAATTGTGATTATTTCATTATTCCAAAAAGCACTATCTCCAATAGAAGATATCGATGACGGAATCGTAATAGACGTTAAACGGTTACAATTAAAAAAAGCTCTATTCCCTATAGTTGTAACTGATGATGGAATACTAATAGAGTTTAACTGTCTACAATATTCAAAAACTCCGTTTCCAATAGAAGTTACTGATAATGGAATGTTAATGGATGATAAATTATAGCAGAAACTAAAAGCAGAAGCTCCAATAGAAGTAATCGATGAAGGAATAGTAATTGAGGTTAAATTACTATATTTAAAGGCTGAAACAGGAATATTTACACAGCTTGCACCGCTCAATTCTAATACCTTTAGAGTAGAAATCGTTTTCATCGTTACAAAATCAAGAGAATCAATTGTTCCAGTTACTGTTAAATTGGTAACAGTAGAATCTTCATGTTCCGTTAATAACATCGATAACGTCCCAGCCGTAGTAACATTAACCGTTTTAGAAACCTGAGCCGGTAGCAATGTAATAAAACAAATGCTCGTAATTAGTAATAAAAGTTTTCTCATTTCCTTAGATGTTTATTTCCAAGAACAAATATCGAAAATGTATTAGCTATTTCCTAGTAGATTTTACTTATTTATTTGTAATATATGTAATGACAATGATATATAGTATAAAGGAGATAACGCTAATAGAACGTTCTATTTGCTTCGAAATAAATTATACGTTACATTTATCAGTCTAATAATTCTTAAAACTTTGGTGTATCGCTTAATTGTATATGCAAGTTTAAAATGCATCAAACAGTCAAATAACGAATACGATTCATTCAAATCATCTAACAGCTAAAAAAGGGGTTTCAATAATAGTTGCAGCATGAAAGTACTGAATGTTGAAGTTTGCAGAGCTGTAAAAGCATTGATTGTCATCAATAGATCACCATTGAAAAACAAAACACTCCAGTCAAATACCAAGTTTTAAGCAGATTAAAAAATCATCATTATTTATTAATTCGTTTTTTTGACAATTAAATTAATATTCCGTAATATTGCACTCCCAAAAGGAAAATTTTGGGCCCATAGCTCAGCTGGTTAGAGCACCTGACTCATAATCAGGGGGTCGTTGGATCGTGCCCAACTGGGCCCACAGAAGTTAAGGAGTTGCAGATGATACATTTGTAACTCCTTTTTTTATGCAAAAAAATGTAGCCCTAAAGCATATAAGTAATGGTAAGAATTTAATGCTGCAGATTAAACTCTTGGCTAGTTCCGACTGCAAGTGACTATTAAAAACTAAAAACTAAAAACCCTTTGAGCGACTATGTGAAATACCTTTGTGTTCCTTTGTGGTTAAAGTCTGTTCAACTAAAACAATGTTACCCGAACACAGGTTATTACGTGTATTTATTCCCATTATACTTTTCTTTATTATAATTGAAAAGAATAAATTCAAATTATTATACAGAATTAAATTAAATGACTATACTACATACCCAACTCCAAAACAGACAAAGACGATGGTACAATTAAAAATAAATCAAAACCAATAGTGTTAAATGAACCATTAATTGTTGATGTAAGAATAACATAAGAATTTAGCGGAGGAGCATTTCCCGTTTTACTTCAATGTATATAAATTCGATAAAGCATAAAGTGGTACGATTTCAACGTTTTCGTATTTTGCAAAATTCTCATTTGAACTTCTAACAGCTGTTTCTATCTTTTTTTTGTCCATAAAATAATAGAGACTTTGCATTGATCCCTTTGTTCCTGCTTTTATTTCTACAGGTAATACTTTATTTTGTCGTTGTACAAGATAATCGACTTCGGCATTCCCCGACTTTTCTTCTCTTTGCCAATAATAGAGAGCTGATCGTTGATAACAGGATTGATATTTAATAAATTCCAATCCGGCAAATGTTTCAGCAATAAAACCTTTATTTATTACTTCAAAAGTATCGTGCAAAAAGATTTCGCCTATAGCTAACCCAAGTAACATTTGTTGAATTCCTGTATCGAACATTATGAATTTTCGGAATTTATCGTTTGTGTCAGCTCCAAGCGGTAAGCCATTTCCCGAAGAATGGGTTATTGGAATAACCAATCCTGCCATTACTAGTAGTTCGAGAGCTTCCTTTACTTGATGGGATTTTGTGTTTTCAGATACATTTGAGTACATGAATTTTGTTCCTACATTTTTAGCAACTGCTACTAGAACTTTATTAATCAGTGATGGTGAAAATCGTTTTTTATACTTTGCAAAATCATCAGTATAGGTAACAATTAAATCCTGTAAAATCTTTTGACATTGCAAAAAGTCTTTGCTTGTAACATATTTTCTAACCACTTCGGGTAATCCACCAATAATTAAATAAGTCTTCAGGTAATTTATAAGTTTATCGTGAAATGGTTTTATCAATGGTTTGTCGCTATTAGCCTCCTTCTTCTCCTTAACTAATAATATTTCACCTTGTGCATTAAGAAATTCATCAAAGGAAAAAGGATACATAAAGATTGAACGAATTCGTCCAACGCCGAAAGATGGCAATTCATGTAATGCAAACTCAAGTAATGAACCTGCTGCAATAACATGAAGTTCGGGATATTTTTCATAGAAAAATCGTAACGATGAAATTGCAGGAATACATGCTTGGATTTCGTCAAGAAACAATAAGGTTTTATTCGGTTCTATTGGTGTATTAAAAATAACCGATAGTTTTGAACAAATTTCTTGCGGATTTTGTGACTGTTCGAATAATGAAACAAGCTCTTTTTGAAACTCAAAGTTTATCTCAATAAAATAGTCAAAATGTTCAGCAAGTTTTCGTACAGCCGATGACTTACCTACTTGTCGGGCACCACGAAGTAATAATGGTTTCTTCTCATCATCATTTTTCCAAGAAACAAGTTCTTTATCAACGTGTCTTTCAATATATTTATATTCCATAATACCTAATATATATGTATATAGTTAATGCAAATATAAAAAAGTAAACCCAATAATGCTTCTAATAATTAAAAAATCGAACCCAATAATAGTGTTAAAATATAAAAAAGTAAACCCAATGGGTTTTTTTATAGTAATCGCAACCACGGATTGCATCGATGGTTAAATACATTCAAGCCCTTTAGGCTAATACGCTACCTTGCTAATAGTAGTATGATATTGTTCATATACTAGGGAAACAATGATGCTTATGTGTTTCATGAAATTATTTGAATTTTTATTACTGTTTTGCTGAGTAAATTAGAAAGTAACCTTTTTTTATACGCTATAACATGAAGAATTTGTTGTTTGTGAAATGATAACTATCGTAAATGTCTTTGAATGGGCGGTTGTGATGAAAAAATAAACAAGAGCATAATAAAAATAAAACCGTTAATCAGTTATTTTAGGTAGCGATCTTTTATTAAAAGTAGCTACAATAGTATGGGAAATGTAAAGATAGTTAAGGGAGGAGCATTGAAGGAAAAAGGAAGAGCATTAATAACCTGCGGGATCGCATTAAAAGTTCGGGGAATAATATTGAAGGTTTAGGGAATTGCATTGATGGTTAGGCGAAGCGTATCATGAATTTAGGGAATAGTATTGAACGATAAGGGGGGAATATTAAATGTTTAGGGAATAACATTAAATGATCTGTGAATAACATTAAATGTTCATTGAAATACATTGATTGTTAGTAGAAGCGTATTGATGTTTATGGGAAGAATATTGTGATTTGAGGGAAATACATTGATTTTTTGATGACGTACCTACATTCTTTAGGGAAGAATATTGAAAGTTCAAAGAAGAGCTACGATTTTTGAGGGAAGTAGATTGTTCGTTCGGCGAGTACTATCAATAGTTTGAGTAAGCGTATTGTTTTTTAAAAGAAGAATTGAGAAACTTCGGGGAAACGGTTACATTGTTCACGAGAATATATAAACGTTGTACGAACTATTATAATTGTTTTTATACTAACATGTATTGTTCTTAACGGTATGTTTGGCAGAATGAAACGTTATACTTATCACCCACTGCAGGTGTCAGCACCAGTAAATACTGATTAAAAGTCCTGCTTATTAGATGTGGGCAGTTGCCGGTATGTATAGCTTTGTTTTTGGTTCTACCGAGTAGGGACTATAATAATACACCGGCAAGTAAATATGTCGTATTTACTGAAAAAATAATTGATATTTTAATTCTACTTATCAATGCTTGTAATAAAGTACATTAAAAAATAGCTGTTTTGTAAAAATAATTATCTGCCATATTCGCTTATTCTACGGGTGTATTTCGGTGTTTTGTTACTTAATGTTTTATGTGTGCATAAATAATAACACGCAATTTACTTGACTTTCGTTTTTTGAAAGTTTATCTTTGGGGTAAACATTGGTACTCATTAATTACGAACAACATGTTGCGTTGTAAGATAAACCGGAGAGTACTTACAGACATTGAAACGTTCTACATAGAACCTAACTACATGTCGGCATCAGCCTATAAATTAGAAAAATCAATCAGAGTAAAATAAAAAAATAATTTATTTTTTAACCTTTAAAACTTACAGCTATGAACCAGCATCACACAGAAAAGGACAATATGTTCGTTAAAGTAGGAGTGTTCTTAAGCAATCCATTATACTCGGTACTATGGACTGGTTTCACCCGATTATATAATGAAATAACGACATTTCTTTCGCTGAAAGACGAATTGTCTTTAGCTATTCAACAACATCAAACAAATATCAAAGGAACGACAACCGAAAAATCGATTACGTTCGACAAATTGGTCGACGTAGCGGTAACCAAAGCTAAGAAAGCATTTGTTTGGGCTATTGATGGTAAAAATAATGCACTCAAAGAAGTTTTTAATATCGATACTTACGAATTTCATCGTATCCAACAAACAAAAGCCCTTACTATAATTAAGAATGTATTTGAACAAATAGAAGCAAATATCGGCACAATGGCAACGGTTGCCTTAACCGATGCCGATGTTACTGAAATGAAAGCTGCGTTGAAGGCGTATGAAGATTCAACCGGTGTGGCAGGTTCGGCAAGAGTAAATAAACATTCGGGCACTAAAAATATCGATATTCTAATAATTTCGCTCGACAATAGTATCGAAATTATCGATAATCTCTTGGTTAGCCATTTTAAAGTATCGCAACCCGAGATGGTGCAACAATATCTCTTGAGTCGTACCCTTATTAAGCTACCAACCCATCATAGCAGCCTAACGGTACATGCCAGCGATGCAGCAACCGGTGCCGATATTGCAGGTGCTGTTTTAAGCATTAGCGGTAAATCGAGCACTACCGATATCGATGGTAATGCCGAAATTATTAAAATTGTTCCTGCTACCACTACTGCAACCGTTATTCATCCCGATTATATACAATATAACGAAAAAGTTGTTATTGAAAAAGGAAAAATGACAAGCATTGAGGTGAAAATGATGAGAAAATAATGGTAAATTGTGAATGGTAAATTATGAATGGTAAATGGTGAATGGCTGTTCTATTTCGTAAATTATTTCGTAGAGGGCAAAATAATTCATAATTCATAATTCACCATTCACCATTTACCATTCTCTATTCATAATTATGAATTCGTTTCCCTTTGAGTAACTTTCTGTCTTAGTGCCTTAGTGGCAAAAAACAATCAAGGTACAAAGCACAATCAGAGTCCTGTTGAGCAGAAGCAATAAATATTTGCGTGTATGTCTGACGGTTATTTTAGTTTGAGACATTTAATAAAAGAGACAATTCGTGAATTGTCTCTACGGCAAATTACATGATTTTGTAAAATAATACATTGCCATTATACAATATAAAAGATTGATAATTTATCGATTAAACGTTTTTTGTTTTCTAAGTATCATGTAAATATGCGATACTTTCATTATTATTGCATAGTAATAATAATGAATTAGAATGTCAAAACTGACTGAAATAGTAAAGCAACCGGAAGGGCGTACATTGGAATTTAAACGATCAATGCCTACACGTGCCGAATTATCAAAAAGCATTATTTCTTTTGCAAATGATGCCGGAGGTGATATCTATTTTGGAATTAATGATAGTCCCCGTGAAATTATTGGAATAAACGAAGATGAACTTATTCCATTCGAAGAAAAAATAAGTTCAATTATTCACGATATCTGTGAACCGATTATACTTCCCGAAATTTCTTTTTTAACGTTTGAAAGTAAACATATTATTCGAGTTGCGGTTTTCAAAGGGAGCAACCCTCCATACCATATAAAAAACAAATCGGTTGATTCAAGTACGTATATTCGAGTTGGTTCTTCAAATCGATTGGCAACGGCAGAAATTATTGCTGAATTGGAACGACATAAACGCAATGTATCGTTCGATAGTGAAGCGTCATTTCTTAAAAATATCAAATTGATCGAAATAAAAGATTTTGCAAACTTCTATTTTGATAAAACGGGTGAATTGTTTACTCATCACGTTTTAAAGAAATTGGAACTTATATCTAACGAGCAGGGGAAAGAATTTCCAACAAATGCACTTATACTTCTATCCGATGATGAGTTGCGAAAACAACAATTCCCTTATGCTAAAATTGAATGTGCACGATTCAAAGGTTCAATACCCGGAATTTTCATCGACCAAAAAACGATTGAAACAGGTGTTGCTTTACAACCCGAACAGGCATATCAATTTATATTACGGCATATATCACAAGGCTCGGCTGATTATACTGGTGTATATCGAAACGATCGCTGGGAATTTCCTGTTATAGCAATTCGCGAGGTAATTCGTAATGCAGTAATCCACCGCGATTATTCCCTAACAGGAAAAGACATTAAAGTTGCGATTTTCGATGATAAAATTGAAATAACCAGTCCGGGGAAATTGTCTCCAACTATTGATTTTAGCGAAATGGAGGCAGGTCAGTCAGACATTAGAAATAAAATTTTAGCACCTGTTTTCAAACGTTTAGGTATTATTGAACAATGGGGAAACGGTTTGAAATTAATAGCCGACGAACTGCAAATGTATCCCGAAATTGGAATCGAGTGGAAAGATATTGGAATGTCTTTCAGAATCACTTTTTATAGGAAAAATAAGACCGTTGAAAGCTCTAAAATAGAGCCCGAAGAAACGTCGGTGAAAACGTCGGTGAAAACGTCGGTGAAAACGTCGGTGAAAACGTCGGTGAAAATATTGGAAGTTATTGAAAACGAAAATGATATAACGATTCCAGAGCTTGCTCAAATTATAGGTATTTCTGAACGTTCTATTGAACGAAATATAGAGAAATTACAAAAAGAAAAGAAGCTGAAACGTGTTGGTGCCGATAAAGGTGGATATTGGAAAATAATATAGAATTCAATAAAAAACTACAAATGTAAATGATGAATAATGATAACGATCGAATTATATACTAAAGCAGTTTCTGCAATCAATGCATTGCACGAAACAGATAGTAATCTGGATATTGTGAATGGATCGGAAAAGCCTTCGGAATTGGTATATAGCCAACGTATGCTTGAAACGCTTGCCGGATTTTCGAGCAATGCAGACTTCGCCTTGCAATTGGCAGTTCAATGCGAGCACATAGAACGATGGAAAATAGCCCGTAACCTTTTTCCGATGGATAAGCCCGGTTATTTTCAATGGCGTAAGGCGGTAATGGAATTTCAACTTTCGAGAACTGTTGAAACATTGAAAACGGTAGGAATTGACGATGCCGATAGTGCCGAAGTAACCGATATACTGAGCAAAAAAGGAAAAGAAAAGAACGATAAGGCTCAGATTGTCGAAGATGTTGCCTGTATTGTGTTTGTACAATGGTATCTTGAAGCTTTTGCTGCAAAACACGATTTTGAAAAGGTGGTGGATATAGTTCGAAAAACGGTTAAAAAAATGTCGAACGAAGGTTTAAATGCCGTACAAGCAAAACCCTTATCAGATTATGTTCATAAGGTATTGGCCGCATTATAAACGGGGCATCTAAAAATAGTACTGAAACCATGCTATTGACATGAGCAACATATAAAAACGAACATACGATGAGTCTTTCTTTCGCTGAGCTCTGCGGGGTTACAGGTGATATATGAAAATCAAATAAAGAATTAGCAGATGAATACACAATTTCATTTATTCGAGGTAACACATGAGCTTGTTGAGTCGATCATGTCGAGACCGTACGATGCCCATTTCCATGATTTTGAAGAGATCATAATTATTACAGAAGGCAGTTTGGAGCATTTTATCGATTTCAAGGTTGAGATTGTTTCTGCTCCGTTAGCCTGTTATGTTTCGATGGGCAAAATGCATAAATTGGTTCCACATAAAGATTTTCGAGGATGGGTGATCAATTATCAAACAGAGTTTATTCCCGAATCGAAACTTGGTTTTTATTCTAATTATTTTGAATCGACTAATATTCCGCTGTCGAAAGATCATTGTATAGCCCGTTTTGTCGATTTGTGTAAGATCATACAGAACGAATATAATCAAGAAACGGTTGATTATCCAACGATCAGGCATTTGCTTAATGGATTGATCTCGATGATCGATTCGGAACGGAAACGAAACCTGCCAATCGAAAATAGTACCAAAGCTTCACAAATAACCGTATTCAATACCTTTCTAAAGATATTGGAAGATAATTTCCGTCGCGATATAGGTGTCTT
>Ga0265338_10000595_pt1 | contig 63820 bp, 75 predicted proteins | sample 42126metaG_FD_193579 | JGI IMG/M metagenome (GOLD analysis project Ga0265338, IMG submission 193579) | Rhizosphere microbial communities from Carex aquatilis grown in University of Washington, Seatle, WA, United States - 4-21-26 metaG | ecosystem: Host-associated > Plants > Roots > Rhizosphere...
TGGTCCAAACACTGGCCACATTTTGCTCGGCGTTGGTAGTAACGCTCGAGTTGCCGTAGTACATGTAGAAGTTAGTATCGCTGGCGGTAAAAACCGTGGCTAAACGAACCCAACCAATAAAATCACCGGTGTTGGCTGTATATTCTTCTAATTCATAGTCAAGTTTGGTGCCATTAGTATCCTCAAATCTAATATCGTATCCACTGGAGCTGGAGATCTCACCGCTAAAACCGGTTGTCTTAAGGTATGTATATGTGCCAGATATCAGCACCGGGAAGTTGGCTTGATCTGTATTCTGAACCTTGGTGTGATCAATCGTTAGCTTGCGTCGGTAGCTGTAGCCGTTAGAGAAAGCCATTATTGCTCACCCCTTGATTGAGTTGAATAAAGTAAATATGTGATGGCGCGGGCGGACAGTGGCTGAAGGCTAGCCGGAGTAGCCGGCGGCAGCGGGTTGCGCACCACTCCGGAGGCAATTGGAGTAAACGACCGTCGTGATGCGAAACTCATTCGAAGAACTCCAGGAAGCCCATTACTGCTAGAGTTTGGAGAAGTACGATCACGGACTCGCTCACAACTGTGGTATCAGTTACCACAATCGCTAGCGCGCCAATCGAAGTGATGGTCACAACGACGTTCTCGCTCAAACTGGTTGAGTCGGCCACACTAACTAGCGAGGTAAGCGTCACGATTACTTGGTCGGAAATTTGAGAGGTGTCGCTGGTGGTGATGGCGAGGGTAGCAGCGCTCGTAATTATTACCGCCTCATTTTCGGTAACGACTGAAGCATCGGCGACGATAATGAATGATTGCAGCAATAGACTGTCGCTGTCACTCACCGGAACTGTCTCGCTCACTCCGAGGTTGATATCGGCGGCGGCAGTAATGACTACGGTGACGGTCTCGCCCAGTATGGAGGTGTCAGAGATAGTGATATCTGACTCGAGGCAAATTTGGACAGCTTCGGTGACAGTGCTGCTGTCGAAAACACTTATCCCTGAGCCAATTTGGATTTGAACGTTCTCGGCTATGACGCTTGAATCGCTAACTGAGATGTCTGAGCCAATAATTACGCCGACAGTTTCGGATATGATGGAGGCATCACTGACGGCGATGCACGATTCAATCGCCACCTGAAGGGCTTCAATCACCAGAACAACATCAGACAGGTTTATGCCAGTGTCAAATTGCACCTGAGCGGCTTCGGCAACGATCGTAGTGTCGCTTGCGACGATATTGGATTCAAGCACGATCTGGACTTTGTCGGTCAGCGTGATTGTGTCGCTCGTTGCAACAGCCGACTCGAACGCAACTTGGACATATTCACTCAGCGAAGTGGGGTCGCTCGTGGTAATGCCAGACTCAAGCGCGACGTTGACGGCTTCGGCTAAGGCCGTAGCGTCGGAAACGGTGATATTGGCGTCGACCTGGACTTGGACAGAGTCACCCGCGACGGAAACATCATTCACTACGATATTTATTTCAACCACCACCTGAACGTTGTCGCTTACCGCTGTAGTATCGGAGGCGCTAATGTTCAGATCTGGCGGCGGTGTTGGCAGCGTAATGTCAAGAAACCCATCGAGAGGCTGCAACCCGGGCGTGCGGTTAGAGCCGGACCAAACCGGAGTATACGACCTAAGCTGGCCAAAGCTCATTTGGTTGTACTCCCACTTACGTCCACGTGTAGTGCGTCCACCTTACGTTCTCTTAGGCTCCCATCTAACGCAAGGGCAATGCAAAGTCAATGATTTTTCTCCTGTTTTTCTCGGAGAAGAGTCAGACCATTTGGTGAAATCTTATAATAAACTTATAATGCTTATATGGGTTATAAGACTTATCAAAAGGCCATCAAAATCGGCGATAGCATTGGCGTCACTTTGCCGGCCAAAGACGTCCGCCGCCTAGGCATCACGCCCGGCACGTTACTGCGGATTGACTATACCGTGGAAACCCTGAGCCGCGACCAATCAGAACTTGCAACAATCAAGCAGCAACTAATCAAGCTGCACAAACAAGCCCTCAAAGACCTCCGAAGCGAGTGATCTTGACGTTTATCTCGCCAGCCCGGGACTAAATGGGTGCAGAAAAGAATAGCGAATCGACGTATCGGTCTGAGTTAAGGTAGTAGACCTTGACATGTTAGCGTAGTGTGCTTACAATTGTAATTACAAAACAGTAGGTGAATTCGAATTATGAAATCAACGATCATCAAAATTGGCAACTCGAAGGGCATTCGTATCCCCAAAGACGCCCTTACGCTTAGTGGGATTGTTAAGGATGTCGAGATTCGCGTGAAGCGTGGCGAGATCAGAATAGTACCGGCAGCACCGAGCTTGACTGACAACGACATGGCTGCCGCCTCAAACTCAGCCTTTGCCAAAGATTGGCTCAGGCCAGAGGAAGAAGCGGCTTGGGCAAGCTATCAATCGGCCAAGTAGTTCTGGCTAGCTTCCCTTTCTCAAACTTAGCCAATCAGAAGTTGCGGCCGTGTCTGGTTATTGGCATCGCCGAATTTGGCGATATCATCCTCTGCCAAATTACGAGTCAGCGTTATTCCAGTAAGCGGGCGATTTCATTGCAGGCTACTGATTTTGCCACCGGTTCGATCGCCGTGGCTAGTTATATCCGTCCCGATAAAATCGCCACTCTCGATATGAGCATGATAAATCGAAGTTTGGGTACGCTGACCGAGCCGAAGTTAAGAGAAATAAAGTTACAACTAAAGGCAGTCTTTGAAATAAGCTAGCCAATTTAGCTGATAAAATACCACCAACACCATCCCCGCCTTACCGCGCCAGGCCCGGGCTAAAGGGATGCGGCCGCATATGATTACTGGGCAGTAACTTATTATTTGAAACCAAGGTGATCGAAGGTGACGCTCCAAGATTAGTCAGGGTTCCGGCGCTAGTAGACTCTTCTTGCGCCTGCCAAGTTTGGGCTCCCGTTCCCGCCGCTGCCGTGGCGCCCAGGCCGCCCGAAGCCGTGCTACCGTAGGTGATGTTAAAAGTTGACCCGGATCCTAGGGTAACGCTCGAGACGGTGATGGTTTGGCCGCCAACCGACACCGAGCCGGCCGTAGCGGTAGTATAACCATTGGCCGAGGTGGTGGTTGAGGGCGCGCTCCAACCGCCTGGCACCACCAGCGTCACAGCACCCGCACCGATGCCGCCAGTAGCGGCCGTGTAGGTAAAGGTAATGGAGTTACCGTCGGAATGCGACACCACCGTGCTAGTGCCGGTGGTGAGTGTCCCGGAACCATCGGCCGCGTATACGTTGATCGAAGGTGACGCTCCAAGATTAGTCAGAGTTCCGCCACTGGTAGACTTTTCTTGCGCCTGCCAGGTCTGGGCGCCCGGGCTCGAGGTGGCGGTGGCGCCGAGGCCGCCGGAGCCGGTGTTGCCATAGGTAATGGTGATGGTCTGGCCATTTTGCAGCGTTACGGACGGTATAGTGATGGTTTGGGAGGCCACGCTAAGGGTACCGATGCTCCCGGTTGAAGTGGCCGTGGTATAGCCATTGTTAGCGCCAGTAGTGGACGGCGCGCTCCAACCCGAAGGTACTACCAGGGTAACCGAGCCGCCGCCAATAAACCCTGTTGCCGTATAAGTAAAAACGATGGTGTTGCCGGTGGAACTGGCCCCCACCCCGGTGGTGACAGTAGTGAGTGTCCCCGAGCCATCGGCGGCCGGTGTTTGCAGGGTGATGGCCATGGCATAAACAGCGATATCGTGGGCCGACACATAATAGCGCATAACGTCCGTTGATGCGGCCGTATACGTATTGGTACTATCGGTCACCCAGCCGGTAGCTGCCCCCGATATGCTGACGTTCCCCGGACTGCCCACGTTCGAGGTGCTTTGCTGCAACGTAATGGAACTGCCAGCCACTGCCGTTTGGATATTGGCGCTCATTAAGCTCATAACAGTGTTTGGCAACTTAACGAGGCCGAAACCCGGACCAGTTAAGTAACTGACCCGCCCATTCAGGCTAAATTCTCCTCCATTAAGATCGTCGCCCGCGGCCACGTCGGTGGTTATCCAGTGGAACAAGCCATCACTACTTTGGGCTTCTATGGTGATCACCTCCACGGTGCAGCTAGGTGTACCAGCCCCCGGTGTGACAACTTTAATGCTGATATTATCACCATTCTTGGCTTGGATGGTATTGGACGTGTCCTCATAAACAGCGGCGCCGGCAGCATTGATGGTAATGCTTGGAGCAGTCCCTGTGCCGGTGGCACCATTAATGGTCACACTGAAGGTGTTCGTACCAGGGGTCGTAGTAGTGTTGGCGCTAACGCGCACAAACAGGTTGCGGAACGTAATGTGATCGACCCCGGTCGGTAACTTCACCTTCCATTCACCGGCTGTTTGAGTGGTGGAAGGCGCCAGCAGACCGCCGGGCTGGATGTAAGAGGTTTGCGAGGCGGTGGAAAAGGTTTGGGGTCCGCCGGTGACGAGCCGATTAACGGTGTCGTTGGTGGCGGCCCACGAAGCTCCGGTGTGAAACAACTCCCAACCGAACGCACTGACGATCGCTTGACTGCCATTAAAGTATTGCAGACACACAGCGTTGCCAGCGGAGATCGCATCGGAGTGGGTGGTGTCTTCAACGGTTCCAGCGGCGCTGACGGTAATAGTGAGGTTACCGTTGACGCCACCAATGCGCGTCTTAAGAGTAGCCGCAACATAGTTTGTACCGCCACCAACTCTACCAAACAGGTTTGTGAGGGTCCCGGCCGTTCGCCAAGTCACCTGGGAGTTGGCCTCAGTGCCGCGAGCCGTATTTATGGTTGTCAGGCCGCCAGAGCCAAGGGGTAAATAATCAGTCTGACTGGTGCCGGTATCATCATAAAAAGTAGGTGAAGTAAAAGCCGACGCCGGATTGCCAATCAGCCGGACGGTGGTACCAGCCATTACCGTTGCCTCGGGTCGGTTCGTTCGGCCATGAGCGTAGCATACCAAGCGGCGGAGTGACCGTGGTGGCTGTGCTTAGCGCAGTGCCTGGCTGGTGGATTCGGATTGGGGTTGGTGCGCGGGCCCCAGAACGGATGGTTGAATTTGGTCAGGCGGATTTGTTCGGCTTCGGCCCAGGTAACATAGTGAAACTCCCGTTCTTTACCATCGGGATGGGTATCGCGGTGCTGCTCGCCCGGCCGGTTCGATGGCACCCGCGTTTCGGCCGTGGCCATATGCACCGAACAGCCGCACGGCGGCGTCCACAATTGCACCGATTCGAGTTTACTCGCCATCAGCGGATCCGCTCCGATAACATGGATTGTAGTACCGTGTATAACTTTTCTCGATCGGCCGGCCTTAGTTCGGCAATGTAGGCCTTCAAGCGACTTTTATCAACCGCTCTGGTCTGATCACAAGCAGCACTGGATGGTCGACCCAATATGGTGACGGTGGCCCGAAACGGCCAGGCCGCAATCGTTGAAGTTAGCGGCACTACTACCACCGTACGCAAGCTAGCGTTCATCTCATCGGGCGAGACAACAATGCAAGGCCGGACCTTACGCAGCTCGGAGCCTCGGGTTGGTTCGGGGTCAAACCAATAGACGCCGGATTGTTTAGGGTTTGTTGCCACGAGCAGTTTGCCAACTCTCAAACGACGGGCCATCCCAGGCCAAGTCATCCAGGCCATCGGCGCTGGCGGCCGCCATTTCGCTAAACTCAGCGGTCGGATCGCCGGCGGTAGTAATTAAAGCCTGTATCTGATCGGCCCACCCCTCGCGAGGATCAACATTCTTAGAAATTATAATCTTGCCCTTCTTGGCCTCGAGGGTGACCCGGCTTTTGTCGCTAATGCCGCTCATCCTAAGGAGCTCTTTGGGCAGGCGCACCGCGGTGCTATTACCAGACGTCGTGAGAGTTGTGTTAATTGTTGCCATATACGTACATTGTACGCACGAGGTTGGGGGGTGTCAATAACCGTAGTCGGCACCCTGATTAGCGGATCTTCTCCCCAGTACTGAGGCCGTCGGGGACTTGGTTTTGAATGCTGTTGGATGTAATTGTATGCCGAAACACGATTTATTACTCATCATCAACTTACAGTATACAAGATGAGTGTGCTCAGCTGGCGACTCGGCCGCTCAACTTAATTATACAATTGGCTGTGGCTACCAATCATTTGATACAGATAGATTTCATCATCAACGATTTCATAGATAGCCCGCACATCACCGGTTACATCGATACTGTAAAAGCCCTTTAGTTTGCCTTTTAAGGCGTGGCGGCGCAACTGCCCATCGTAGGGATTCTGCGCAAAGATCTGCAATCTCGCCATAAAGGTTTTTTGGACCGGCACCGGTTGTTTTTTGAGCTGTTTAACAAACCGTTTCGAATACCGGATGTTCATAGGTTATGGTTTTAGTTCAGCTTCCAGCCAGCTGATGGCGTCGGTGGCATTATCAAAGACCGGTGAGAAATCCTCAAAATTACCGCTACGAGCCTGCTTTGATAAAGCTAAAATTTGTGCCTCTATCTCTGGTTTTAACTGCGGTGGGCTGGAGATAGTGATACTTCTGGTACTGACGAAATCCCGCAAACCAGCGGCTACTACTGTGCTCACAGGCAAGCCGAGCTCCTTGGCCACCGCCTGGGCCTGCTTTTTTAGCTCGGGATCAATTTTGACGTTTAAGACCGTACTCATACTAACCATTGTATATACTTTGGTTAGGTTGTCAATGCCTTGGGTTTTAAGTGTCTGGGAAATTCACCTCTGCCGAGCCATTAGCGAATCTTCTCCCCGGTACTAAGCCCGTCGGGGACTTTGACGAAGGCGTAGTTGTTCATTGAATTGGTAATAATGCCAATAGACGGCGAGGAGCCGATGTTCGTCAGCGTGCCGCCGCTGGTGGATTTTTCTTGGACTTGCCAAGTCTGGGCGCCGGCAGTTGGGGACGATGTCGCTCCCGGTCCGCCGGCGGACTTGTCGCCATAGGTAATTGTGACAGTGGCAGCCGCCGCCAAGGTCAAATTGGAGATGGTGATGGTTTGAGCGGCCACACCGACCGTCCCCGTCGACGCAGTAATATACCCTGGCGCCGAACTGGTGGTAGACGGCGCGCTCCAACCCGATGGTACTACGATAGTTACAGCACCTGCATTGGTGCCGCCGGTGGCCGCCGTATAGGTGAAGGTAATGATGTTGCCAATGGTGTTGCCGCTCTCAAGCGTCGCCGGGGTAGTGAGGGTACCAGAACCATCAGCGGCATAACTTACCGTAATAGACGGCGAAGAGCCGATGTTCGTCAGGGTGCCGCCGCTGGAGGAAGCTTCTTGGATCTGCCAGGTTTGAGCTCCCGCTGTAGAGGTGGCCGTGGCGCCGCTCCCGCCCGAGCCGGTATTGCCGTAGGTAATGGTAAAGGTACTGCCGCCCGCTACGGTCACACTCGAAACGGTAATGGTTTGCGAAGCTACCGTAACAGATCCGGTGGAGGCCGTGGTATAACCGACGTTATTAGTAGTCAGTGAAGGCGCGGTCCAGCCACTAGGAACCACGATCGTAACCGAGCCGCCAATCACCCCGGCACTGGCCGCGGTGTAGGTGAAGATAACGGTATTGCCCGTCGAACCTGCCGCTACCGACGATACATTAGCCGTACAAGTCCCGGAGCCATCCGTGGCGGTGGTGGAAACCGTTATGGCACACAAATAGTTGGTTGGGTAGTTGGGGAGAGTAGCGGCGATGTAAGCAGTCGCGGCAGGGCTGTAGCTGTTGGTGCTATCGGTGACCCAGCCGGTGGCTGCTCCCGAAATCGACACATTCCCAGGGGTTCCAACAGCTACGCTGTTGGCGGTCAGGCCGATACTGCTGCCGGCGGTCGCCGACGAGAAATTGCCGGTTAGTAAGCTCAAGCTAGTGCTGGTGCTGGCTACCGGCAGTCTCATAATACCTGCACAAAAATTTTCATAACTTCCGACGGTATCACCGCTTACCCAATGAAACACCGAACTAGAGCATTCGGCCTCAATCGATATGATCTCAACGGTACAATTGACCGTTGAAGCGCCCGTGACGATCTTGAAGCTCAAGTTGTCGCCATCTTTAGCTTGGATAGAATGGGACGTATCCTCGGCATTAACTGCCCCGCTGCCGTTGGCAATGCTAACGCTGGGTGCCGTGCCCGTACCGCTAGCGCCGTTTAGCGTCACCGTGATGGCATTAGTCGAGGTATTCGCGCTGACCCGCACGTATAAATTCTGAAGCGTAATATGATCCACGCCCGGCGGCAACTTGACCTTCCATTCGCCATTGGCTTGGGTGGTGGTTGTGGGCAACACACCTCCTAGTTGGGCATAGGAGGTTTGCAAAGCGGTCGATAGCGTTTGCGGTCCGCCACAAATTAACCGGTTAATCGTATCATTAGTCGCCGCCCAGTTAGCCCCGGATAAACTGAGATAGTAGCCGGTGGCGGATAAGCTGTCGAATGCCTGTTCTCCGTTATAAAATTGTAAGCTCACGGTATTGCCGGCAGTGACCGTGTCGGAATGAGTGGTGTCTTCATAGCTCCCGCCAGAAGAAGTCATGCCGGTGATAGAGAGGTTACCGTTGCTGCCCGCTATCCGGGTATTAATTGTGGCAGCGACATAGTTTGTGGAGCCGGTGACATAGGCATAGAGGTACGTCAGGGTGCCACCGGTGTGCCAGGTAACCTGGGCGTTGGCTTCACTGTGGGTGCTAAATTGATTTCTCACTATTATGCTGCCAGAGCCAAGCGTTACATAATTAGTTTGCAGCGCGGCACTGCCGTTATAACCCGATATCCCCATAAGACGGACCGTACTGCCGCTCATACTTGCGGGCCCTGCAAGGCTTGGTACCAGGCTTCAGTGTGGCCGAGGTGGGCGTGCTGCAAACAGTGCTTTGGTTCGGGATTGGGGTTGGGATTGGTGCGGGATCCCCAAAATTCATGATGCAACTTGGTCAGGCGGATCCGTTCGGCCTCCTGCCAGGTCACGTGGCGGTGGACCCGTTCTTTGCCTTTGGGGTGGGTGTCGCGGTGTTGTTCGCCCGGCCGGTTGGACGGCACCCGGGTTTCGGCCGTGGCATAAAGAATACTGCAGCCGCAGGGGGCGTGATACATCATGACGGATTCCAATTTCATCCGCTATACCCGAGCAGCTTAGCGCTAGCAGTCCGATCGGCTCCCCGTTGCGTCAGCCGATCGGCGGCGGTCCGGGCAGGTTCATCGGTCTGATTATTGGTAAAGTTCTCGGTTCCGGCAACAACGCCCAGCATCAACAACTTGGCAATATCAGGAGTGATTTCCCAGCGCCAGCTCAGGCAAATATCCAGCAACACTTCGGCGGTGGCGCAGGCCATCGGATTAACAAGGCTACCGGTTGGCCTAAAGTTGTCGGGCAGCCGGTGGTTGTCAAACCATAGCGTCGGCTTCTGGGCCCTCAGCCACGGCCGTTCATCAAGCACACCCTGGTAGGCATTAATGGTATCGGCAGCCGCAAAAACAACCATATCGATCTTGTCGCGCAGACTATCGACGGCCTTCGGTGATTGAAGACTGTCGTTGCCTGCGATAAAGTCAAAACTCTGGGCCCGCTCGCCGGTACCAATCCACAACACGGTTTTGTGCATGGTTTCGAAGCTGAGTTTGAGAGCGAGATCGCTACTGATACTGTCGGCGCTGGGGCGATCCGGCGACACGATCACCGCATAGTGAGCGCCAGAGATCAACCGGCTGGCGGCCGCTGCTTGAGCCATATCTGGTCCTTGCATGTTCGTCCCTTCCTGACTATAGCTTTATCATACATAAGCTTCATTAATTATACCGGAATCTTTCTTCAACTCTGATATCATTCTATTTCTCAATGCCCAGGGACTCAGCTTTCGGTTTGGCCGATACCGCCTACTGATTGACATAAAGGTACAATATTGTCATATCGACCGTCCAGCTCCATCGTAAAGGTTAGCGCCAATCATTAAAACCGTTTGTCAGCCCGCACGTAAACCTTGGGCTGATGGCCAATCACAAATACTTCAACCTGCCCGCTTTCAAAGCGAAAAATTACCCGGTAATCGCTGACTCTGAGCTTATAGTAGTGCTTGAGTGAGCGTCTTAGTGGCTAGCCATAAACCTGGGGTGCTGGTACCGTTAATCGTCAGTTGGCGGTACGATTGCCAAGCCATCAGTTAGCCCACTCGCTGCGGCCCAGGCCGTTACCCACAATGAAGTGCTTGCTACCGTTCCAGCCCGAGTCGCCAACGCCAAAGCCCTGATCGAAGTTGTAGAATGATCCGGGGCTGGATTGGTTGTTGTATTCGGCCAGAATCCAATCAGCCGAACGGACAGTTGCCGAAACGCGGGCCTCGTCAATCACGCCATTAAAGTTCTCACCAGCATGGGCCGCATCATTCCCAATTTGGGTGGCTACCGCAGTGGTGACAATGTTCCCATTAGCAGCAACAGTGTTGTCTGAGACACCGTTCACATAGCCGGTCAGTCCGGCCGCAGAACTGTAAGTAGCCGCGACATAGTACCATGCACCAGTTGATAGTGTATGGCTACCGGTACCGTCGTAGTTGACGGAAGCATTAGCTACCAGGAATACGGCCAATTTACCAGTACTTTTGACATATAAGACCGAATTCGCACTTGAACCAGAGTTTCTATCTATAGCCGCATTGTAAGTGTTGGGGAAAGTAGTGCCTTTTACCCAAGCGCTATAAGTCAGTGCAGTTGGGTTAATACTTGAACCAAAGTCGACAAATTGGGTACTAGCACTAGCAAAACTAGCACCACCTCCTATCTGTCCAGTCGCATTAGTTGGGCTATTATTGGGGGTGCCATTGTTGGCGTTGCTTGTAGAATCTAGTACTGTACCCGCCCCACCCGTTACATCTGTTAGATGCCAGACACCTTTGTAGTTGCTATCCCCTAGCCACCCTGACCCTCCGGGCCTGGGGTTCGACTGATCGGTGGTAACAGCCGAGTTGCCGGCCGCCAACCAGATGTTAGTTGGGTTGGAATGTGATAATGTCGGGATTTGGACCCAATAGACTACCGTACCAGTATTGGCATAACTTTCGGTTTCCCAGTTGAGCTTGGTGGTCAGGCCGGCGTCGGCATAGAAGCCAATGTCGTAACCATTGGCGTTTGTAACTACCCCGCCGTTGGCGACGGTGGCCAGAGGCGAATAGTTGCCCGAAAACAGCATAGGGAAGTTAGTGGAATCACTGGATCCGCACTTGGTGGGGTCGGTAGCAATTTTGGTGACAAGACTCCAGGCCACAACCGGCCCCTAGTTCAACGCTTCGATGGTGTAGTTGAGGCCCTGCAGGGTGGCGGCAGTAGTTGAAGGTTGAACCGATAGGGCCAGAGCGGTGTCAGACGTTAGATCGACGGTGGCTACAGCCGGAGTGATAACGCCGCCGGCGGTCATGGGCGTTACTAGTCCTTCACCGGTGACAGATGCAATTGTGCCGGCAACTCCCGCGAAAGCCCGACAGACACCGTTGGCCATTAATGTTCCGGATGACCCATTGGAGCGAGTTTGAACAATAATATCTAGATCCCACATCGCGGCCGTCGTAGAAGCCACCGTCGTAATCGCGGCCGTCTTACAGAGCACGGTTCCGCCGACGCCTCCCCAGGTGAGGAAGAACGTCAAAGTTGGCGTTGAGCCCGTGGTAGTCCATTGTCCGATCGCCCGAATTCGCAAACAACGACCGTCTTGCATAAAGTTAGCCGGAATCGTCACGTTGGGAAACAGTATAGTATTGACGTTGGACGAGTTGACACTAGTACCAGACGCAGTGGCCCAAACCAGGGTTTCCGACCAAAATTGACGACTCATGTAATAACTCCTTACGTGTTCAAGTCTATTTTAGCATAATCGGTTCTACTCACGGGTGGGTGGGAGCGGTTTAACGGTATAAAAAAATTTGGCGCCGTTAAACCAGCGCTTATACGTGCCGAGGTTATCGGCGATATTCACCATCTCGCCGACGCTTGCGACCAGAGCACCATCGCGGGACGGAGTTGGGGGCAGCATAGTTGGAACCAACTTTTTGGCCACATCAAATGGCCGCCCAAAGATGTCCATGGTCTCAACGGCCTCACTGACTCTAATCTCAAACATTAACGTAACCCATCTTCGGTTTCAGAGATATCACTAACGCTAATACCCAAATCGGGTGGCGAGGGTTCGGGTGCCGGCGGAATTGATTCGGCCGATTGGCTGGCCGCCGTGATATCCCTCGTATCCGGTTTATCGAGCGTGGCATCGTCTGTGGTTTCGTCGCTAGTGGTATCTGTCATAATCTTATTCTACTCCCACAGTCTCTACCACCTTTTGCACTCCAACGCAACTCTGGACCGTTAGTCTTAACCGCGCAGCTCACGAGGCTGATAGGTAGTCGGGTCGTCTGGCAGAAATTGTGGCGGAAACTCGATTGGGAACTGGGTGCCATCGGGATTAATGTGCTTGCAAAAAATGTTGGTGTCGATCAGGAAAGGATACTTCATTTTGGCGATTTTGGGGAAGCCGGCCTTGGTGAGATAATCGCCCTGAATGACGCGGGTACAAAAGTTTAGATCAGAGGTAGCCGAGAGCATCTCATTGGCGCCACGTTCTTCATTGAACCAAGTTTGTGAGACCGTATCAAACACCCGCCGGGTGGAACGGTTGCTGTGAGGCACCCGATACTCCGGACTATCGTCCCACACGGCCTGAAGCAACTTGGCGTTCAATAGGAGCATACCGGTAGGAACACCATCGACCCAGATTTTGTCACGCAGTTTCCAGTTTTGGAAATAGTGATTGCCACGGCCACGGTAAACCATCGGTTCTGGCGGCACCGAGCGGGTAAAGTACAGGCCGGATACAACCGGAATATCGCCTTTATCCATATAATCCGTGAATCGTTGCAGCATATCCGGTGGTGGCATGGTGTCGTGTTCGATCAACAGCAGCCAATCATAGCCCGCACTAAGACATGCCTGCACAATCAGATTCTGGGCATCGTGGACGGTATAACGCAGCGGAACGTACGAGCTCAAATACTCAACCATGTCGGTTTTGCTCCAGTTGGTGGGTACGTTCTGATTGTAGCGAGACGCCACCCACTCCATCCGCACTAACCCCGTCGTGGGAGTGGCCACCAGCAATCGCTTGGACTGATAGTCGTTATTACCCGAGTCCACAATCTTCATCACTGGCTGTTTCACGGCTGAGCCTGCCGGGTAATGTCGAACGGAGGCTCGGCGTTGCCTAGATACGACCGATCCAGCGGCCGCTTTTCGAGTAATACCTCGAGATTACCCACATAGCTAAAGTACTGATTAACAATTTTCCACGGTTTGGGCCGGTAAAAGCCGTACAGGGCTTGGCCAATATTAGCGCCTTCGGGATCAGGATCAAAGTAGTGCATCGTATTACCCGTCCACACACACTTACCATGACGTCTGGCCATATATATATGATTTTTGGGCATATCAAGGCTGTGAACACTGCCGTCATATTGTTCCACTTTTTTGAACTGCCTAGCATAAATCGGTGAGTAGCGAGACCCTAAAACTCGATATAAAGTTTTACCCGTGACCAATTGTTTCATAGTACTTGTAACTGATGCACGATAACCAATCTTCATTGCTAGCTCCTGCACATCATCGGCTAGTCGTTTTGACTGCGTACTGTATTGAAACTGGTTTCGTTCTTTCTTAACCCAATGGCCATCTCCAGCCATAAGTGATTCAAACAGCTTCACCCTGGCAGAGTATGGGGAATTTAAGAGATCCCGCGGTATGAACTTATTGTCGCAGAGGCCAAACTGTTTCAACCAAGGAGCTATAGAATATGCAGAAAAGTTAATACTGGTCGGCGTAATGATCGGTTTGAAGCCCAATTGTTTAACCATTTCAATTATCTCGAGGCGGTGATCGGGTTTTACCTGTGCAATATGTACTCTATAAGAACTGGGTGTTTCCTTGGTCACTTCACAGCTCCCCTCCGATAGGTACCATCCCATGAAATCGGCGAAAGCATCGATAGGGAACTCTGCTTCATCCGTCAGTCTAGAGTTAGCTTTAACAGATTGGATTTTCGGAATTGTAAATTTAGTTAATCCATTACCTTCATAATCAATCGCACTGGAAAATATTGTCGTGTTCGGATTCTTGTCCAAAAATTCTTTCGCTTCTGCGAAACGAAATCTGGTAGCCGTTTTTCTTGTTGCAAACCACATTCTATGACTTGGATTAGTCAATAAATCAATTGCTCTTCCTGTAAAATGAACCATTTCCCCTTTACGTTCAAATGAAGTTAGCTTACAACCTGCAACGTATTCGGCTTGATTAGACTGCGGATCAAGTGATAGTACATCGTCTCGCTCAGTAATTGATGTGATCAACTTAAATCCATTACCTGTCAACACTTCAGTATCAGGAGATACACAGGTCTCGTTCATCGGATTGCAATGGGTAGGATCTTGAATAAAACCCGGCGATTCCCCGTGCGGCACCACAAAGGCAAACTGGCCCTGCGGCTTCAGCACCCGCCAAACCTCGTTCATCACGCGAATAAAGGTGCCCTTGTGAGGGTTAATATGCTCGAGTACGTGGGAGGCGGTTACCATGAGGGCACATTCATCCGGCAGGGGCCAGGGTGTCTCCTCGAGATCCCAGACAATGTCCACTTCGGGTAATGGCAACATATCAATATTAACGAAGCCGGGGTTGGGATTAGCGCCACCACCTATTTCCAACCGGATACCGGATTTATCACTAAGGATTTCGTCGATTGATCTTTTTAGACTGGCGCCGGTATGAGTCGGGTTGGTTGAGGTCACCGCAATAGCGGCTTCGAGGCGATCGTCGCTATCCTGGGGCCGTTGCCGGGATACATTTTGATTCGTAGCAGCAGCACCTATTGGCTTGTGCTCACTTTTAATCGCCAGGCTTTCCTTAGGGTTACGGGTCTTAATACCGAGATGAGTAATGGCCGAGTGCACGGTGCCAACGGTAGCGTCAATTTCATCGGCAATTTGTTTGATCGATTTATGTTTGGTTAGGTACTGGTCGCGCAACCAATCGGCGTCGTTTAACTGCGGGTACTTACTAGTATGCACGCGCGCCGCAATGCCGTGAGCTTTGAGAGCGCGGTAAACCGGATGTTTGCTAAGACCGAGCAGCTGGCCGATTTGCGCCATACTCAACTTTTCGTCGACGTATTTTTGCTCCAACCAAGTTCGGTCTTGTAAACTCTCCACGTTCCTCAGTATAAAACTAACGCGCGCGACTATTCAATACAAAGAAATCGTCGCAACTTTATGGCTGGGCCGATAGTGGCTTGAGAGAGGCTTATCTAGCCGAAGATAATGTCGTAAGTAATGTTGACGTTTTGGTTGGTAGCAAGAGCACTGGAGGCGTAGGTGTTGCCGGCAAAGAACCGACCTGAAGTATTTTCTGCACCGGTGACGTCCCACAAACCAATGTTAGCAATAGTATTGGTAGCTGATATAAAGCTATTGGAGCTGGAAAACGTGGCAGTATTCCGAAGAGCCGTACTGGTATTAGTAACAAACGTGGCACCATTAAGGGCTGCCCGTTTAACGGAGCTGTGACCGGCTGAGGTAGTAGCCAGCACTTCACCAGATTGCGTAGTGTCACCGCCAGACGGAACACCACCGGTGCCAAGCGCGGCGGCGGCGAATACGGAACCACCCGTTAGCGAACTGCCGATCAGATTAACGATATTCAGATAGCCGGCGTTGGTGATTTTGTTATATACACGTCCAGAGTCGCCGACGATTTTACCACCCTCTTCGATCTGAAGATGGAACATTCCTTTAATGCGAATGCCGTCGCGGGGATCTGACTGCTTTTTGTTATTCATTGTTCTTATGCTACCCTGTCGAAGATTTAGAGTCAAATATAATCTCTAAACCATTTTAAGCATATCCGCGAACGAATGCAATCACATCCCAGAAATTAGCCCCGGAGTTATACATCGCCCCCATATAATCAGTCACGTTGGGGGCGGTTGAGAGCGTTACGGCCGAGATATCGACCCCCAAACGAAAACCACCGGCACTGGTCGTGAGTGTGATGGTGCGGCTACCAGCGCCGTCTTGGGTAAAGCGCCAGATGCACTTCTGCCCATTCACGGCATTAGATGGTACGGCCAAGGTGCGGTTACCGCCCAAAGTGACTCGGAAGGTGTTACCCAACGAAACGTCGGTATTGATATTAGCGGCATCGGTCAGGTCGACCACGCCAGCGATGAGGGTTGAGTCCTCTATCGTTTTGTTGGTCAGCGTTTCAGTGGTATTTCGTGCCACCAAGGTATCGGTAGTAGCCGGCAGCGTGAGGGTACCGCTGGCGGTAGCCGAAGCATTTAAGACGGTATCACCGCTGGCAGTACCGGCCACCGCTAATTTGCCAACGTTCCCGGGCGCACCAAAGGTTTTAACACCAGTGACGGTTTGATCGGTAGTGGTAGTCATGTCGCCCGGACCGGCCGGGCCGGTGGCACCCTGCGGACCGGTAGCTCCTTGAGGGCCGGTAGCTCCAGCCGGACCCGTCGCGCCGGCCGGCCCAGGCGGACCAGTTGCGCCAACGCCGGCGGTAGCATCTACGTAGGCCTTGGTGGTAGCATCGCCGGATAGGGTCGGCGTGGGTACGGTTGGTGAGATGGCAAAGGTTTTATAACCGGTGATGGTCTCGGTACCGTCAACATGGACAACGTCTTTTAGGGTGCCGTCGGGATTGTGGCCAACATTAAGGAAATCATTGAGGATCTCACCCCAATTTCCGTCATCCCCGCCTGGTATTGGCAGGCGGGCCATTAGCTAAAACGCCTCATCGAATCGCGAGCTAGGACCGGTTCGGGTTGACAGCTAGATTTAGTGTCTTTGTGTCTCAAAGCAACCACAAGCTCCCACATGGTTAATGCTTATGGTTATTGTAGCTGGCTGCTTGAGAGATAGTCAACTTGAGTAGAGAAACTCGTTCGTTCTATTGCTTGGCTTTGATACTGGTGGCTTGAACGCCGCCATAAGGACTGGAGCCATAGCCGGACAAATGGTTGTGCTGATGTATAACGGTGGTGGTACCGGTATACTCGGTTAACATACGGAGAACGCCACCAACGCCGATTATGGCCAAGGCGCCGGCGCCAACATGGGCTAAGAATTCGCGTCGATCCATTGGTTTAGAGAACAGGGCTTGCAGCGGTTTTTGCGCCATTTTGTTTATGCACCTCTTATGCTTTAGTCACAAAATACCACTTAAGCTAAAGAGCGTCAAGCTTGGTTGCTCAGGTCGAGTAAATTGTAAGAATTTATCGGCGGTGGCGCGGGTTGATCGAGTCTAAGTAGGTTTTGTGGATGCGGCGGGACAACTGGGCCCGGCTCAAAATGCTCCAATGCCAATATATTGTTAGGATGCACAGTTTCGGCTGATGGCGGATTGAGTTTGAGTAAGTTAGCCGGATTCATCGGGGCTGGCGCGGGCTGATGGAGCCTTAGTAAATTGTCAGGATTAACCGGTCGCTCCGCGATTGGGTTGAGCTTGAGTAGGTTGGCACTAGGAGCCCGCCAAGCTTCAACGTGTTGTTCGTGTGCGCTAGGTTCCTCCGATACGAAGGCTGGTTGAGACTGGTCGGTCACCACGGCAGCAGCTGTTGTCGCAGGCTCGGTGACAGCATATGTAACGTGCCGGTTGGCAACCCAAACCAAGATAATTGATAAATAGTACAAGAACACGATTGGCACTGCCATCACGAACTGGCTCACTGGGTCATAAGTAAACGGTAAAATCACGGCAATCACAAAGGCGCCAACTACAATGTGGCGTTGGTAGCGCAGCATCCTCTTAGGTGGGATTGGCTTGATACGATTAATGAATAGTACCACCAGCGGTATCTGAAAGACCGCCGCAAAAGTCGCGAGCAAGCCAAGCACGAACGACAGGTATTCATCAACCGAGATCAGCGGTTTAATCGTCGCCGAAGAGTAGGTAGAGAAGAAGTGCAGCGACATCGGGATCATGATGAAGAAACCGAAGGCTAGGCCTAGCAACGCTAGGATAGTCGACGACGCAATCACTTTAATTACTAACGACCGCTTGATTGGCACCGGTAGCGCAGGCTCAAGGAACCGGATGAGGTGGTAGACGATTAACGGCAACGCCGCTACGATCCCCACGGTCGTCGAGACCTTGAGGATGAAGTTGAAGCTACCAGCCGGTGAAGTATAGAACAACGGCTCCCCCAGCGGATGCTGTAGGAATCGGACTATGGGAGCACGAAAGACATAGCCAGTAACTGCCCCTCCCCCTATAGTCAGTACCAACCATGCTAGCCTGCGTCTCAGCTCTTGAACATGATCGTGAAAGGTTAGCGACGGAGTCACCTTCACTCCTGACTAGTAATATTTAAGCTTTGTCTTTTTTGTCACTGGGACTCGGCTCACCGGCGATGCCCTTTTTGACCTCATTGATCGATTGACCAATGCTGCGAGCCAGCTCAGGAATGCGCTTGGCACCGAAGAGCACCAAGATGATCAACAGTACAATAAGTAGTTCTTCGATTTTTGGCATATTTCCTCCACCAATTATCTTAAGCTTAAGTATAGCGTAATCCTATCAGTTGTAAAATGATTTTTCCCTGGTGGCCGCAAACCGCTAACCAGACCGTTAAATACCAATGTTACAATAGCCATAGGAGTGCTTATGCTTAGGCTAAAATCCCAGTTAAAGGCCCTGTTAGTCGCGGTTACTGTGGCGGCAGTCCTAGCACTGCCGGCATCATCCCTGGCGGCCTATGATAGCGGTCCCTATGGCGCCTGCGCTTACAACACCGGCTGCCCTACTGCTCTGAGTCCAACCGGCGGTAGCAGCAGCGGCAGCACATCGAGCGGATCTACCAGCACGACCGCCTCGACTGCCACCCAGATCTTACTCAATGATTTTCCGGACTACTTAACTCCAGCCGGCCACGACCTGTCGTTGGGCGTTGGGCAAATAGTTTACTTTGATGTCAACGTTAATGGAACACCCCAGCGCCATAACATTAGCATTCTCGGTGTGGGCGCAAGTTATGTCGATATCGTAATCGATGGCAGCTCAAGTAGCACCCGGCTAACAGTTGGCCAAGTCGGTAAGTATGACGTCACTAGTGACAACCAAGATGATATTCAGGTTACCCTCAAGTCGGTTAATGGCAGTTTGGCGTTGCTCAACTTTAGCGCCCTCGGTACCAACGCTAGTCCGCCGCAAGCTACGGTTCCCACCACTACGCCGCCAGCCGCGACCGGACATCACCTGGCCTGGTGGGAGTGGCTGCTACTAATCCTGTTCATTCTGCTCATCTTCATAGCCCTGTGGTGGTTCATTATTCTATGGAAGCGGCGGCGCAAACGTGATGACGACAAGTCAGTAACTACGCTGCCGGGGCCGCCGGCGTAGGCCATTCGTAACCGGGGAAGTAATCACGTTTTTGGTCGGCTTCGGCAATACCGAGATCCGACAAGATCTTCTCGAATGCCTCCACCATCGGCTCAGGACCAGAGACATAATATGTTTTTGACTTAAGATCAGGTAGGGTTTTGATCAACTCAGCATCAATGCGCTGAGGCTCGAGCACATTATGGATCTTGATGTTGGGGTTCTTAGCAGCCAAGGCCGTTAGCTCACATATAAAAATGCTCGCCTCCTCGGTGCGATTGCCGTAGAGTAGATCGACGAATAGGTTCTGGCCGTCATGAGCCGCCTGGGTCAAGATCGACCGGAACGGAGTAATGCCAATGCCGCCGGCGATGAAGATATAATGTTTCGAAGGATCAGTGATAACAAAATCACCCTCCGGCTCCCCCGCCTCAATGTCCTGTCCGATCTTGAGGTCGTGGAGGTGACTCTTGAAACTGCTGCGTTTGTCGAAAAAACGAGTGGTAATGTGAATGTTGCCTTCATAGGGCGCCGAACTAATCGTAAACCAACGCTCTTGGCCGCGATCATCGGCCGGGGAGTGCGGCAGTGTGTACTTTAAATACTGGCCAGCCTGCCAAGTTACCGGCTGTTCCGGCTCAAACACTAGTGTTTCGGCGTCGCCGGCCTCTGGTTGGGTTGCGACGAGCCGGAGCCTCACTTAATGTCGCGCTCTACGCTAATCGTGCACTCGCTAACGAGAGCAGCAATGGCGCCGACAGCGGCTAGTACGGGAGCTAGAACGGTTCCAACCACGCCGATAGTTAACGGCAGCTCAACCAGAGTCTTGCCTTTTTTATCGCGGATCGAAATACGGCGGACGTTGCCTTCGGCAATCAAACGTTTGACCTTACCTAGGAGATCCTCTCCAGAAACTTTGAATTCTTCAGTACGTTTTGTCATGACTCAATTATAGCTCGAAACCACACCAAAATGACACTTTAGCCGGTTTAGAAAAATGGCTCGCTACTGCTGAAATCCGCTAGTGGGCGGGACGGTTTCTTGGCTGGTTTTACCCGATTTGAGCGTCAGAGCTATAGCCAACACGATAATAATTGCAATGATCATCCCAATCACGAGATACTTTGGTTTCATACCTCTTCCCTTCTTGGGGCTATTGTACCACTTGGATTAGCCCCGATGGGATAGGTAGTTAGAGATTGGCGCTATAGAACGCGACGGCACGGCTCATTAACAAGCTAAAACTGTTGGTAAAGTTGTGATCATCACCTGGATACGTATAGTTTGTAACGGACTTATTAGCTGACTGCAGGGCCGACACCAGGTGGTCGGCAAATAGCTTTGGCACCACCGAATCGTTAACGTCTTGATCAACCTGCACCGGGCCGGCCACACTCGCGACATAATTAATGGCCGAGGCACTGTTCCAAAAATCGGGATCGGTCTGCGGTGTACCATACTTATTAATTAAGCTTTGGCGAATGCCTTGGGTTAGAGCCAGTGGTTGATCAGTCAGATCGGGCGCGCTCGGCCAGTTGTAAAAGATGTCGTTGAACGAACCCACCACCCCGGCCGCGATCACGGTCGCCTTAATCTTCGGTGAGGTAACGATGGCCCGCAGCGTTTCGTGGCCGCCCATACTGTGGCCAAACATGCCGAGGCGAGTTGGGTTGGCACCGGGGATATTGCCTACTGATGCCACCAGGTTCAAGACATCGTAAGCATACACCGGCGAAAAGTGGCCGCCGTCGGGTTGACCCTGGCTGCTGCCGTTGCCGCGGTAATCGGGCTTAATCACCATAAAGCCGCCTTTGGCTAGCGCTCCTTCCCAACTGGCGTAACTGCTAGTTGTGGAGTATTCGGAGGGAATAATGTAGCCGTGGTTAAAAATGATCACCGGCCAACCGCCGGCCGGAGCCGTGCCGTCGGGCGTATCGAGCAGGGCGTAAATCGTCAGACTGTCGGATTGGTAGGACACAACTTGACTGGTGTATCCGCCTTCCTCGCCCAAATTTCGAACAACCGTAATAGTGCTGGCGGCATACGTTCGGGACTTGATGGCTGCAATTGTTAACGGATCAACGGGTGCGGTTGGTGCGGCCGGGGTCACCGGTGTGGCCGGTTTACTCGATGCCTTCATCTGAACAATATCGACGGGCGGCGGCTGATAAGGATGGTGAAAGCTAACCCACGCCACCACGCCGGTACTAATAATTAGCACCATGACAATCGCCAAACCAACTCGTTGCCTCATAGCCCTATATTAGTCTGGCGACCAGCGGTTGGCTACTAAGCCATTTTCTGGTACTTGCGGATGGACAGCGGCACAAAGATAACGAGGATGGCGAGGCTCCATAGCAATGATTTCCAAACATCACCGGTATTGGGCAAACCCAGCGCCAATTGGCGAGCACCGTTAACAGCGAAAGTGACGGGTTGGTTGCGAGCAAAGGCGGCCAGGGCCTTGGGCATGGTAGCTACCGGCACGAAGGCGGCGCTAGCAAACACTAGCGGGAAAATGAAGACGAAACTGGCAAGTTGTGCCGTTTCGGCATCGTTTACCGCCATGCCGATGAGAGCAAAGGCCCAGCTCAGCGCATAACCGAATAGCAAAATGATGGCAATTGTACCCACCGCGGCCAGGGCACCATTTTGAAACCGGAAGCCGATGCCGTACCCGGCTGTCAGCATAATGCCGACAACTACCAGGTTGCGCAGGGTGTCGGAAATGGTGCGACCAGCGATCACCGACAGCCGGCTCATGGGCAGCGAGCGGAAGCGGTCCACAATGCCTTTACCCATATCCTCGGCTAGGCCAATGCCGGTTTGGACGCCGCCAAACATAATCATTTGGGCCATAATGCCAGGCAGCAGGTAGTCGATATATTTTCCGCCGGGAACGTGAATGGAACCGCCAATGGCGCCACCGAACACATAGTTAAACAGCAGTAAGAACATAATTGGCTGGACCGACGAGAAGAAGAGGAGGCGCGGTAGGCGAATGTAGCGCATTAAGTTGCGGCGGGTAATGGTCCAGGTGTCAACGATGCCCCAACGCAAACTCATAACTGCACCTTCTTGCGCTCGGTTGGTTGGGCCGTGGTCGGAGCCGCCGATTTGTCGCCGGTTAAACTCAGGAACACGTCATCGAGCGATGGCCGATGTAGTGCCACGCCCTTCATGGCGATGTGAGCCCGGCCTAATTCTTGGACGATGCCCAAAAGGCTGGTGGCGCCTTGGGCCACCGGGACTTTGATGGTAACGCCATCATCGGCCACGGTGGCAGCCCGGCGCGAATGGCTGCGAATGGCCATCAGGGCTTTGTCTTTATCGCTGGCCTTGGCAATTTCCACCTCCACCACGTCGCCACCGAGCTGGGTCTTGAGCTGGTCGGCCGTACCTTCGGCGATAATTTTGCCATAATTCATGACCGCGATTTGATCAGCCAGCTCGTCGGCTTCCTCGAGGTATTGGGTGGTTAGTAGAATCGAGGTGCCTTCTTTCACTAGGTCGCGAATAATCTCCCACAAATCTAACCGGGTTCGTGGATCGAGCCCGGTGGTTGGCTCATCCAAAAACATCACTTGGGGATGACCGATCAAACTGGCGCCGAGGTCGAGGCGACGGTGCATACCGCCAGAATAAGTTTTTACCGGCCGCTTGGCTGCATCGGCCAAACCCAACCGCTCCAACAACTCGTTGGTGCGTTGTTTGGCCACTTTGGGACTCAAGTGATACAGTCGGCCGGTCATATAGACGTTCTCAAAGCCGGTTTGAAACTCATCCACGGCCGCAAATTGCCCAGCCAGGCCAATCAACTCACGGACTTTTTGCGGCTGGGCCACCGCATCGACGCCGAGGACTTCTACGCTGCCTTTATCGGGTGTAATCAGCGTACTGAGCATTCGCACCAAGGTGGTTTTACCGGCGCCGTTGGGCCCTAATAATCCAAAAATAGTACCGGCTTTAGCGTTTAGACTCACACCATCGAGCGCTTTGGTGGTCTCGAAGTGCTTAACGACGTTTTTTACTTCGAACGCTTTATCGGAACCGCTGGTTGCCATTAGTCTGTCTTGCCCTCTTTGTTATCCATCATAGCAGATAGCTCGCCAGAGGCATGTTGCAGGATTTTGACCGCCGCCTGAATGTCGGCCTCGGACCGCGACCGCATAATGTGCTTCAGCTGGTGCATTAGCCCAAAGCCAACCTGATGCAACTCGCGCACTGCCCCGGCCTGCTCAAACTTCTGCCAGTGCTCGCTCGGACCAGTTTTGGCCTGGTTGCGACCCTCGTCGGTTAGTTCGTAAATGCGCTTGCCATCATCATCGCGGCCTTTCACCAGGCCCTCTTCTTCAAGTAATTGCAGGGTAGGGTAGATGGAACCAGGGCTGGGCCGCCACAAGCCATGGCTCTTGTCTTCCAAGTGCCGAATAATCTCGTAGCCATGCATCGGCCGATCATTCAAAACGTGCAACACGATCAACCGCATATCGCCGCGGCGGGCCTGCCGGCCCCAACCGTGCCCAGCCTGCCAATCGCCACTATCATAACCTTGGTAATCTTTATGAAACATCATCTCTCGCTCCCCCTCTTACTTAACGATATGTCGTTGTCTCGATATTACCTGGCGATATATCGTATTGTCAAGACTTGTATATAACTTTATGCATAGGAAAGTGGGCGCTGAACATTTTTAGCTCCAGACGCTGATGGATGTTCGAACTGTAGTTGTGGTTTCTCAGCTTGGCTGATCGCCAACTTTACGGATACGTATATTATCCCAGTCACCTCCAGGATGAGGCCCAAGTCTAGGATCATATTTCCCAGTAGCTCGCTGGACTTCTACCTCGAATACTCCGTTACTAGATAGTGTTGTGTCAGAATATAGACTTTTCTCTTTTGGTTCGGGAGCCTGTGGAACCCCAAGCAGTAAGTGAATGTAAGCAAAAACAGCCTCTTTTGTTGAATCTGAACTTGGATACTCAATACTGCTAGACGAGCTAGAAAAGCCAGTTGGATGCCGTTCTGATGGGGGATCTCGCTTTTCATAATATTCATTTGCCTGAGTAATCATATCCGCAATTTTTGGTTTTGCCGCATCGATGGCCTCTTTTGCTTCAGGGTGATCTGCCTCAAACTGTTCCGCGGTTTGCCTTGCTACATCAAGATCTTTTTTGACCTCTTCGCTGTTAGTTTGGCTTTGTGGGACAGATTCCGCAATTTTCTTGCGGGTCTTGTCAAGTTGACCTTGGAGATACTTATTATGCTCTTCTAAGTGCGGTACCTTTGCGTCTTTTTGGAGTTGCTCATAACTAGCCTGGGCCCGAACTGCCTCTTGATGAGCGTCAGCAATTTCCTCTATAAGCAAAGGGTCTTCGCTTGATTTGCTTCCAATCATCGCATCTTCGGCTATATAACTTGCCATCTCATCTTTATCCAAAGAATTACGAGCTGCTACTAGTCCAATCTGATGCTTATTTGATTCCTCAACATAATGCGCGACATGATCGTCATGATATTGGGCGTTCCTGAGCCGCAGCTCGCGATTTGCAACAACCTTGGCAGACTCGATATCTTTAATGCGGCCAACGTCGGGACCCGAAGTCTCCATAACTTCTTCAACTGCAGGATGATATTTGTGTTCTTGAGATGATTCTTGCTCGTTCATTAAAATTGCCCTTCTTAATTAAAAATATCAATCGGATCAAGCATCGACTTTCTGTGACTTTAGTTCAACAGTACCGCCTTCCCCATACTCCGAAGGTCGAAAGATACCACGTTCTGGATGTTCCAAATCCAGTCGAGGCAAATCTGACAGATAGAGCACAATATTATTCGTTGGCACTATCAGTGTGTCTGACTTCGGTAAGAATTTATCCAATGAATCGGCTAGTTCAAGTTGTCCCTTTGGGCTAAGCCCCTGCTCCGGTTCATCGAAGACCACTGCGACATGCCCTTTGCCGCCTGTTTCTTCAAATACTCTATTTCGATGATCATCAACGCGCATTTTTTTTATCGCTGCTATCGAATCATCAAACAGCTCTCGCGATGATCTACGATGTAAGCCGCTTCGCCGATCTTCCGACAGCCGGGATTGTTCTTGTGTCCACTGTCTTGAGGCACTCATTACCTCTGCTCCCTCTAGAATCTTTGCAATCACATTGCCCTCAGGTTGACTTTGAACTTCAAGCGCACCTGCAATCCCGGCGGCCGGTTCGCCTTCCTTATCGAGTAGCAGGCTCATACTTCGCCTACCTTCGTTAGCACTTCCTAAAGCAACCAGGACACCACGCGCAAATACCGTTTTGCCCTGTCCATTCTCACCAACCACGAGCGTTACTGGATCTTTAAAGTCGATCTGCTCAGGCAATTGGGTCATCCATTCTTTTACACCATCTGGAATATCTTCTGCCTGTCTAACTTTTTCTTTATCAATGCCAATGCTAAACCCAGAATCCCTTACTCGTTCCCCTTGCTCCGGAGAAATTTGCTGAAGCTCATGAGCTAGCTCAGCCCCTGAGTTCGTAGACTGCTGCTCGGACCCATTGTTCTGTTCTTCTTGCTCGGTCATAAAAGTGGCCCTCTTTGATTACGCTCATTGTAACTGCAAGAGTCGGATTCGTAAATCTGGCCTTCGACAAACTCGGTCATGATCAGCCAAGATTGGGGGTGTAGGCGACAGATTATACCCTCAGCTCCTTTTCAGGAAGGGGCATTATCCTATACACTAATACGGTCATTATGAAATTATTTGCATACATCGATCCCGGCACGGGTAGCGTAATAGTTCAAGCCATAATTGGAGCCATCGTCGGTGGTGGCTACATCCTGCGTAAAAACTTCCGCGCTATGATGGGCTTCCTGAAGCGTAAGCCTAAAACAAAGAAACCGGACAAGCATGACGATTGATCCGGCGTCGTTTCGCGACGACCGAGGCTTTATGTACCACGAGGGTGGGCAGCTGCTGCGGCAGATAAATCCGGCCGGCAAAGATTCATATGAGTTATTAATGAAAAGCGGGCTTTATCAAGAACTGATCGATCGATCATTGCTCGTTAAGCACACCGAAGAAAAGTCTAAGTCGGCTGAGGCTTACAAAGTTATTAAGCCGGAGCTGGTTCCCTTTATCTCCTACCCCTACGAATGGTCGTTTTCACAATTGAAGGATGCGGCGCTAGCCACGCTTGCGATTCAAAAATTAGCCATGGACAAAGGCCAAACTTTGCGCGATGGGAGCGCCTACAACATTCAGTTTGTGGGCGGAAAACCGGTGTTGATCGATACGCTGTCGTTCGAAGCTTACAAAGAAGGGGCACCATGGCAGGCTTACCGGCAGTTTTGCCAACACTTTTTGGCGCCGCTGGCTCTCATGAGCCACGTTAACCCGGATCTGTCGCAGCTGTTGCGAGTCTATATCGATGGCGTGCCGCTGGGCCTGGCGGCCAAACTTTTGCCCGGCCGCAGTTTGTTTAATCCCGGCATATACATGCACGTGAAGCTGCATGGCCGGTTCCAGGAGAGCCACGCCGATGACGCCAAAGCGCCGACCGCCAGAACCGTTAGCCGGATCGCGCTGCTGGGAGTATTAGACAGTTTGGAGCGCACGATTAAAGGCTTGCACTTAAATAAGAAGGCTAAAACTGAGTGGGGTAACTACTATAAAGATACCAATTATAACGAAGCTGGTTTTGCCGATAAAAAGAAACTGGTTTCGAGCGCACTTGGAACCATCAAGCCGCAACGAGTAATTGATCTGGGCGCCAACGATGGTACTTTTAGCCGGTTGGCGAAGGATGCCGAGTTAATTATCAGTGCCGACGTTGATCCGTTGGCGATTGATCATAACTATTTGAAGATGCGGCGCGATCAAACCACCAACTTATTGCCGCTATTAATCGATTTAACGAATCCTAGTCCGGCCATTGGGTGGGCCAACCAGGAACGCTCAAGTTTTGGTGAACGCGCTCGAGCCGATGTCACGCTGGCGCTGGCGCTCGTTCATCATCTGGCTATCGGCGACAATTTACCCCTTGGCATGGTGGCGCAATTTCTGGCTTTGTTAAGCCCGAATTTGATTATTGAATGGGTACCCAAAACCGATTCCCAGGTTCAGCGACTGCTAGCGACGCGCGAGGATATTTTTAAAGATTATACCCAAGCCGGATTTGAAAAAGCTTTTGGTGCATACTTTAGCATTAGTAGTAAAGCCCAAATTTCCGATTCCGAGCGTATAATCTATGTAATGAAGGTGCGACGTGGCAAAAACTAGTTCCCCCCGATCGGATATTCGTCTCTGGTCGAAAGTGGGTGCTTGGTTGGTGTTGTTTGCCACCGTGTTCATGGTGGGCGCACTGCCGATCATGAACGATTTTATGTTTAATCACTACGAAGTGGCGGTGCAGGATTTGGTGCTGCCTATCCTGGGACTTGTGCTGATTGCTGCAGTACTCGCCAGCATTTTTTACCGCTTGTTCCGCCGCCGCACCATGGGCGGTTTTATTGCCACCCTGCTCACCGGCGTGCTGTTAACCAATAACTACGAGGGCCGGCTGAGCAGCGTCTACCCCATCATCTCGGCTTTCACGCCCCTACCGCGACTCGACAGCATAGAAGGCAGTGTATTTAGTGTGATCTTTATGATAATCATTGTGGCTGCAGCTTGGTGGGTAGGTAAGTTGGCAGATGCCTGGATTAAACGCCATAACTGGAATGCACGCGACATTGTGGTGGGACTGCTGATAGCCGTCAGCCTAACTTTTGTAATTGTAGCCAGTCCGACTGTTAAAACCATCGCTCAGGCCTGGCCGCAGTACTTTTATAAGCCACCTCAGCTCCAGTCTAATGCCACCGCCACTGGCAACAAACCGGACATTTACTACATTGTAATGGAAGACTATGCCAACCAAACTCAACTGACTAACCAATTTGGTTTTACCAACGGGGCTTTTAGCGATTTTTTGACCCAGGCCGGGTATTACTTGAACCCCAACGCCCACCAAAACTATCCCTACACCACTATGTCGATCGCCTCGACCTTGAATGCCGGCTACAATACCAACTTGATTAATAAGTTTGCTGGCGCCAAATCCCAAACCATCATCCCCTACCACCGGGCGATTCAGTATTCAAGTGTGGCGCAGGAGTTCAAGAACCTGGGCTACCAATACGATGAGATAGGCACTTGGTACGAAACTACTAATCGCGGCCCAATAGCTGATAATTTTTATCTGAACGACCGTCGCTTAATTTTGTTCGGCCACACCACCTACATCGACGGCTATACCCAGCAAGAATTGTCCCAAAGTCTGTTTTGGCGATTTTTGGAAAACGGCGTATCGCTCGGAGGTAAAACTGTCGCTCGTTATGCTGGCGAAGGCCAAGTTCAGCTCACTGGCGATGCCCTGGGCGACCTCAAAGGCCTGGTGGATCAACCCGCCGGCGGCCGCTTCATTTTTGCCCACCTCATCATTCCCCACGAGCCGTATTACTTTAATGCTGACGGTTCACTGTCTGCCACCCCGGGTACCGACAACACTGGCCAGCCGATCAAACAAAAGTATGTGGACCAACTGCAGTACATTAACAGTCAAATTGAGCCGATTCTAACTTCTATTAAAGAGCATTCAAACGGTCAGGCGGTGGTGATACTACAATCAGACGAAGGTCCGCAGCCCCAAGCTTTAAACGATCACGATTACGATCAAGACAGTGAAAATGACGAGATTAACAACCAAGACATGCGTCAATGGGACAATGATGACATTAACTTAAAGTACGGCACCATGGTGGCCTACAACATCCCTGGCGTCAGCCCGACTGATCTGGCCAGTGGCGCCAACAACCTCGACGTGTTCCGCCTGGTGCTCGATCATTACTTTGATGCTGGCATGCCGTTCCTGCCCGAATGCTACTACGCCTTCCCCAACGGTCGCGGCCAAACCTTTGTGTACGACGACATCACCCAACGTGTGGCTGGCGCCGCCAACCCGGCTTGCTCATCCAACGGCACGGATCCTAAGTAGTTAAGCTTTGTTTTTGTATTGTTGGATCGTCTGAAGCAGCTGAGTGATGCTGTCAATTTTTTCTTGCGCTACCAAAACTGGGCCAAGTTGTTCAACAATAATCTTGATATCTGATTGGCTTAATCCGACGTAAAATTTATGCTCGTTGGGTTTATCCGCTCCCCTTTGAACGAGCACATAACCGATTTCGCCATTAGTCTCAGAGCCAACGAAAAGATCCAATTCATGCCCATCCTCACTGGTATACCCAAGGATATGACCGTAATCGACAGGATAGGTAACACCTTTTAACGGATAATTGCTGCCTGGAGGAAGTTCAAAATCATAATATTGGTTCTTTGGGACGTCAAGTACGAAAGTACTAAGCGGCTCGGGAAGTTCTGTGGCAATGTTCATATCCGCATCATAGCAAACTTAGATAGCAAAAGCCTTAATTGAAGGCGCGGTTATCCATGCGGCCTGAGCACCAAAACCGGATTTGTCGATATCGAATGGATCGACTTCGTGGGCTTGTTTGATAAATATTAGGACGCAGAATCTTTTATCCCTAACGATTTTGTAAAACGGCTCAATCTCGATTGGATCCAGGCCAATGGCTCGACCGAATTGATCCAAGATTGCCTGGACCCGCTTTGGCGTTAGGTCGTCAAACTGCATGACATTTTCTACAAATGCCCGCGCCGTGATAGGCTGGCCGGAGTCCTTAAAGTAAATGCTATCCTCAATCGACACTTTGTCCCACGGCGCCGATTTGTTGATGAGCCAGCGCGATTCAATCGTCTTCTGTCGCGCCACAATTTTCGGTAAAAACCCCCACTCCGGCTTCATGATGGCTAGGTGTTGCACGGTCTAAATCCGCTGCGCGATTAACCATTCTATACGCGAAAGTTGATCGGGAAAGAACCGGGACATAACCAGACGCTGTTGGTCGGGATCATGTGGGTTTTCAATAAAGCCTTTATTGTTGTCGCGGGTGGTGAGGGCATCAAAGAAATCCACCAACATTACCAGCTGAGCCATTGCTATAATCGTTTGTTTGCTAGTGTCCTTGAGATCAAATGGGGTATCGGTATCAAGATCGATGCCATAACCATCTGGCTTGTACTTATGATGCAAACCAGCAATGAAACCGGTAAACAGAAAGCTATCTTTGAGCCGGGCATAGCCTTCGGTAGTGTGACGTTTAATTTGTTCGAATTCTTCCGGTTGTAGATTCTTGGAATCAAGCAAGGCATTAGCAATCTCGCATTTGCCGACATCGTGCCCGCAACCTGCAAACAACGGAAACTTGAGGTTAGTTTGGCGTTCATGATTAGCCAAACCGCAAGTATAAATGCCAACCCGCAGACTGTGGGCATACATGAACTCATTGTGTTGTTTCAGCTCATTCAGCACTCTCATAAACCGTTGCCACATTTCGGTCTTGATGCCGACTTCTTTGGCTAACTGATCAGCTTGATCCTCTAAGTGTGCAACATCAAATGTTCTGAGTGTTTTCATGGTCACATCATATCAAAACGTTAAACGATGGGTTGAGCCAGATTGAGTAGTGCGGTTTTAAGTTCGAGGAACCGGCTGATATCATCAATTTCGTCATAAACATCACCGGCGTAGACCAATCCATCTCGATAATGAAAGCCGACTACCCGCTTATTATCGACAATCCAAAAATCACCATCGGGAACATTGAGGTCCGCAACCTTACTGCTCGGCACTAAACGAATGTCTTCACCGGCATGGGGAATCAGAATCAGCTTGTAGATTTCGATCTCCCAATCGATGTAGGGAGTGTGCGGTTCATCCACAATGTGCAATCTAGTCTTTTTGATTGGCTTGGCCCCATAGTCCTTGGCCCATTGGTTTGGTCCATCCTGCTTAATGATATCGATAGATTTCTGGTGATCACCAGCCAACCAAGCATCAAGCGATGGACTTTTATCGATAGCAGAATAGTCCTGTAAGACCTCGACCTTAAATGCCTCAATTTTGGCCTCGTCCAAGAACCGCTGTAAAGTCTGGTTAGCTTCGGCCTTTGCCAGTGTCTTCATCTTATTACCTCCATGCCGACATCCCCTTAGTTATCTGTTGCAGGGCCTCGCGGTCGCCAAACAGACCAATGCCTAGGTATTCCAAATCATCAGCCAACTTCTTCGATAACACGTCTTGGATCTCGGCATCATCAAGCAGATCAACCATTTCCCGAATGTAGGCCATCCACTCCACCGACTGATCTTGGGCGCGTCGCAGCACCCGCCGCAGGTCTTTGGCATCAGCTCGCAGGATGGCAATGCCATACTGACTGTTACGGGGAATCTTGAGTCCATCGGCCGTTTCAAAATAATCACCGGTTACCCAGCCTGCACCAGATTTATGAGCAAAGTGACCGGCAATGTGGGCTACGGTATTTAATTGCTGCCATTCCGGTAAGTCCTTGCGAATACAAATGCTGATTTTGCTGGTGAAATCCTGCCTCAAACTAACTTCTCCGCGAACTTAGCCCGCAGCTTTTCGAGTTTGGGGTTAATAACGACTTGGCAGTAGGCCTGGGCGGGGTGGTTCTTGAAATAGTTTTGATGTTCCGGTTCGGCTTCATAGAATTTCTCCAACGGTTTTAATTCGGTGACGATGGGATCTGGCCAGAGTTTGGCGACAGCTTTAATGGATGCCTCGGAAACCTTCTTCTGTTCGTCACCGTCATACAAAATGATCGAACGATAATCGGTGCCGCGGTCATAACCTTGTCGGTTCAATGTCGTAGGATCATGAATAGCCCAAAACACGTCGAGAACGTCATTAAGCGATATAACGGACGGGTCGAAATCAACTTTCACGACTTCGGCGTGGCCGGTTTTGCCCGTAGCAACAGCATAATAGGTTGGATTCGGCACACTGCCACCGGCATACCCAGAAGTCACTTTGGTAACCCCGCGAATCAGTTGGTACGACGCCTCCAGGCACCAAAAACAACCGCCACCCAATACAATGGACTCGGTCTTGGCCATATTATTTGAGCCCTAGGGCCGCATCAATCCGGGGCTGGTCGAAACCGAGGATATTTTCAGTAGTGCCATCATCTTTGGTAATGTGAGTACAGGGCACACCCTGAGAGCCACAGGTGTCGACCGAAGTCTGAATTTCCTCGGGGTGCTCATCGAGCACAACATCGGTAAATTCAACGCCACGCTTTTTAAGATAGGCTTTTTCGGCATGGCAGTAGGGACAGGTGCTAGTGGTGTAAATGGTAACTTTGGTCATGATTTCTCCTTAGTTTTAGGCATAAAGTTGAGGGCGGCCGAGTTAATGCAAAAATGCTGGCCGTTGGGCGATGTCGGATCGTCGAACAGGTGCCCTAAGTGACTGTGACAGACGGCGCAACGAACCTCAGTACGGCGCATGCCCCAAGTGGTGTCATCAACTAACTCTAAGGCATCGTTACTGGCAGCCTTAGAAAAGCTTGGCCAGCCGATCAGCCCCGGGGTAGTCGATTCGTACTTGGCATCGCTCTTAAACAACACCGAACCGCAAACCGGGCAAGCGTATTCGCCTTCGGCCTCGTTATATAGTAACTTGCCGCTCATGGGCGGTTCAGTGCCCTTCTCGCGCAACACATGGTACTGCTCTGGCGTCAGTTTTTTCTTAATGTCGTCTTCGGATAGATCCTTCATACCTATATTTTACTCCATCTGTCTAGTGGATGATCACGACAAGGCGGCTCTGAGCGCTGGCTCTTGCATCACGGCGTGGGTACCGCCAAAGACGATAAAGACGCTTTTGCCAGCACGGGTTGCGGCAACAATGTTGCGGACTACCGTTTGATCGCGACTGATGCTGGTGGCTCGGGCTACCTTATTGGTGACATTTGACTGGGAAACGGGATCCGCCAATTTACTCCACTCCGGATCGCTAGGATCGACAGCGCGGCCCAAGATACTACCGGCAATCTGCGTTAGATGATCAAGTGAATAGTCTAAACCTAAGTCTTCAAAATATTGTTGTCCGGGTTTCATAAACTCGCTTAGGCTCGGTTTTTCTGGAAGCTTTTGCCAAATATTAAGATCGCGGGCAAAGTAATATAGAGCGATTTCATCATCATTAAAAGTCGTTCGCAAACGCGCCAGTTCATCGCTAGCATTTGGTTCCGGGCACTCAACCGGCAGACCGGCTTGGCCAGCCAGGGCTGTTATGAAGCCGCGCTCACCGTCGGTGACAGGATCAACTCCCTCAGCAAGATCCTTCACCGTTCCTTCCACCATCACGACTGCTGCAGCTGAATCAACTTTATTTCTAAAAGTCTCGAATTCTAGCCGCAACCGGTCATATTCCGGATCGTTTGGGTCGAAGCTGTGCGTGTCACCAAAGTAATGGACTAGCTTGCCATCTTTCTCGAGCTCGTAGCTGTAAGGATAATCTCGAGGTTCGCCTTTCTCGTAGTCTTCGTAGCTCATGATGGCCGCTATTGGATCCTTCGGAACAGTATCTATCTCTAGTCCACCGTTGTTTGCTTCCATGGCAACATCATAGCAGCATTACCAAAACAGATTCAGCTCTTGCCAACTGCCACCCGCCTTCATAGCGACATAGCTCTCAAAGATCTTAGATGCCAGTTCGGCCGGATCAGCACCCTCACCCTCATTCATTTCCGTCGCTATCTCACCCGGATTCACGCAGACAACTTTGAGTAGGGGGCACTCTTTGGCTAACACAAAGCTAAAGCCGCGCAATCCGAACTTACTGGCCGAATAAGTGACTTCTTTCTCAAAATCCCAGGTGCCGTCGTAGTCGTCACGGCCGGCAGCGCTAGCAATATTAATGATCCCAGTGCTTAGATACGGCAAACAATACTTAGTTAGTTTAATCGGCGCCTCTAAATTAACGCGTAAGGCCTGCTCTATCTCAGCGTCACTGTGTTCGGCCAAGGTCTTCCAAACTAACATACCGGCATTATTTATGAGAGTATCGAGCGAGCCAATCCGATCAAGTAATCTAGAAACTTCACGTTTCATCTCGACCGGCTTCATCAGATCAAAAATGACCTTATCAGATTCGGGAATAGCAGCTTGAGCCTTCGCAAGGTCCGGTGAGTCTACCCGGCCATGCAATATGACCTTATAACCCTGCTTGGCGGCCTCATGAGCCAAAGCCAGGCCGATGCCCCGGCTCGAACCGGTGATGAGGATAGTCTTCACGGACGCCATTCCTGGCGAGTGTCATTGGGAAACTCTTTGCTATCGAATAGCACAAACAGACTTGGCTTCAATTTATAGGGTTTATGCGGATTCTTACCAGCTAAAAAGTCTTGGATCCAAACCTCATCATTCCCGTAGCGATCGGCGTAAAGTTTCATGGCTGTAGTAATTTCATTGGGATCTTCAACCAAACTGGCATGCCCTTCCACCGACACGCCAACTACAAAATCCCCGTCATTCGGCAAATAGGTAATTGGTATGGCCGCAGCTGCCTTACCGTGGCGATGGATTTCTTGGCTATGCCGGCGCTCCGGTGTGCTGATCCAGTAGAGGTTCAGGTTCTCGTCGGGCACAAAGTAGACTGTGCAGCACCACGGCTGATCGCCATTCACAGTTGCCAACTGCATCATTCTGCCGGACTGTAAATGTTTACGAATAATAGACTCGACGTTTGCCATATTTATCTCCTACTTATCATATTCATGATACCAAACATGAGGTCCCGGCTGCCGATGCGGCCGGGACACAGATCACAAGGATCCAGTGATCCGAATGGAGGTGATGCAAGTACCGGGACCGGTGACACGCCGGGCATAGTTGCCACTGGACTGGACGACGTCTTTGACGTCCCGGCTACCAACGTGAATCACGACATGCACACGGCGCGGGGCCGACCAAGTGACGCTTTGATGGCCGCTCATCACGCCATTGTTTGTGGTGATACTGCTGCTGACACTCAAGGCGATGGGACCATTGGCCTTTTGGTGGCTGCTGCGGCAGTTGCCGCTATAGGCGGCAATCGGTACCGAGGCATGAGCGGACGCGGGGTTGAGTAGTGCGATTACGCCTATGACCAATACCAGTACGGCAAAACCAACCAAAATACCTATTTTGATCCTCAAAATGTGCTCCCTGATCGAGGACGCCTAAATTCATTGTCTGCTGTTCGACCTCCCGAAACAAGCATTAGAATTTTATCAGACCGCAAGGTAGAATTAAGCCTATAATATGGAATCATTTCACACTCAAATAAAACCGAAGCTGGGCTGGGTTTTTATTGTATTTTTTGCCCTCATACCGGTGATTGTCTTGTTCCAAGTTACCAGCCTCCAGGACTTATTTGGTTCACCATACGCCATCCTGTCCACACTGGGCCGCACCACGGCCCTGGCCGGTACGATTTTGTACGCTCTCAACATGGTCTTAAGCATGCGTCTCAAAGGCCTGGAAGATTACTTTGGCGGACTCAATCGCGTGTATCTGGCACACCATTTAATTGGCGGCACGGCGCTGGTATTGTTATTGTTCCACCCAGTATTCTTGGCACTGCGTTACATCGAACCAATTACTCTTTCTTCGTTTCAGGCTGCTGCGGCCTTCTTGCTGCCACGGTCGCTGGCCGGTTTTAGTCTCCATTTAGTAGGCCTAGCCCGCGACAACTATGCTATTAACGCCGGAATAGTCGCCTTTCTTGGGATGGTGGTGCTGCTATTTATTACGTTCTTTATTAAACTGCCCTATCGGCTGTGGTTATTTACACACAAGTTTTTAGGGATAGCCTTCGCCATTGCCGGATTGCACATCCTGCTCGTTAATAGCACTACGGCCAACAGTGGCTTCTTACGGTTTTACATGCTGGCGTTTGTGGTCATTGGTATTGTCGCCTACGCCTATCGCACCCTGCTCGGATCAATTTTGGTGCGGCGCTACAATTATCATGTTGACCAAGTGAATGTGGTGGGCAGCGGGGTAGTTGAGTTGGTGATGCATCCGGTGGGCCAACCCATGACGTATCAACCCGGACAGTTTATTTTTATCCGCTTTCGTTACAGCGGGGACAACAATATTACCACCGAAGCCCACCCGTTTTCGATTTCGTCGAGTCCTAAAGACGACTATTTGCGCATCGACGCCAAAGCCTTAGGCGACTACACGACCAGCCTGATGAAGCTTAAACCCGGTGCCATCGCCGAGATTGAAGGCGCTTACGGACGCTTCAGTTACCAGAATTATCCCAGCCAAAAACAAGTTTGGATCGCCGGCGGCATTGGTATTACGCCGTTTCTGTCGATGGCAAAAAGCTTGGGACCAAACAGCCCCGCCGTCGACCTGTATTACTCAGTTAAAACTACTAATGAGTTCGTGCACTTTGATGCCCTGTCTCAACTTATACCACAGATCGGACATTTTCATTGCATCCCGTGGGTGGCCGACAGCCGTGGCCTCTTAACCGCCCAGGCCATAACCGGAATGAGTGGAGATCTCACGGAAACTGATATATTTATATGTGGACCCCCGCCGATGATGGCGGCGCTCAAAACCCAATTCCGGGCCTTGGGCGTACCGAAGCGGCGGCTCCACACCGAGGAGTTTAGAATGCAATGAAGTTCAAACATTTAATCGCTATCTCATATATATTAACCGGTACCGCCATTATCATGATTATTGGCCTTGGCGCCTACGCCAAAATTAGCGGTAAGGGCCTCCCGATTGCAGCTTCCACCCCGCTATTGCCCAACAATCTGCCGGCCAGCTCCAATAGTACTGGCGCCTCTGCAACGGGCGGGGATACTGCGGTGAATTATACTGGCGCTGGCGCTAGCTCATCGCCTACAACCAACCCGGCCAGCACTTCCAAAGCTCCGGCCGCGGGTTCGTCTACCAGCTCGTCGGGTTCGACCACTTCAGGCTCAAGTGGATCGGGATCAACTGGTTCTGGCGGTAGCTCTGGTGGTTCTGGCACTACGCCCCCGCCGACCACACCACCCCCGACCACGCCACCGCCGACTCCGCCCCCACCAGCTCCTTGCGGCGGTCAGACCCCTTGCTACACCACTGCCACCGTGTCTACTCATAATTCGCAGAGCAATTGTTGGGTGATGATTGGATCCGTTGTGTACAATGTTACCGCCTATGTGCCGCAACACCCCGGCGGTCAAAGCGTGTTTAATTCCAGCACCTGTGGGCATGATATTACGGCTTATATGAGCGGTTCGGCCTCCACTGGCGGAGCACGCCATTCGCATAGTAATAGCGCTTACAACATTTTAAACAGCTATAAGATCGGATATGATTATTAGGAGGAACAATGGCAAAAACTGATAACCACAAAACACCTGAACAGTCCCAACATGCCGCCACCCAAGCCGAGCATCACTTGCGCCACGCCGAAAAACGCCTCGGCCAGGCCCGCCAGCTTAACGTAATTAGTATCGTAATGCTCATTATCGGTATGGGCACTTTAGGCGTGGGAGTCTATCTGATTCAACGCGCCGACCAAACCGCTCCCGCCACAACTCAAGCGCCGCCTGCCGCCCCTAGAACTACTGCCCTCGGCCAAACTTTCACTACCCAAGCCTACAGCTTACAGCTCAGCGGCTTAAAATATGATTCAACTGGTGATGACACCTATAAACCAGCGGCGGGTGACGAATTTGTAATCATGACGCTGACGGTCAAGAATATGACCGACCAAGATTTGCAATTTTTGCCGGTTCTACAAACTTATCTCAAGGATTCCAGCGGTCAAAGCTACAGCTTAGCACCAGCACCGCTCGATAATCCAATCGAATCTGGCAGTATCTTACCGGGCGATACCATCAGCGGCCAAGTTAGCTATGAGGTCCCAATCGGCAAGCGTGACATCAATCTTTACTTTGATTCCGGCTGGCCCGGTGCCGGTGGGGCTGGGGTGATGAGTCTAAACCCGTAATCAGCTTGTATCGCAAATCGGGACAGTTTGTGCTATAAATTAGCTTCGGATTCGACCATTGGCCGATTAGAGGTGATCGATGAGCCAGACGCGGACATCCCCACCCGTTACCCCTCTAGCGCGCTTCGCGATCGCCGGCTTGGTGGTCATTGTGCTACTCGTGCTTGTAGCCTTGGGTGTAAACATCGTCTCCAACCCCCGCGACCACGCTCTAGACCCCGGTGTCGTTTGCAAGACCGAGTTCCATAGTCCCGTTGCAGTAGCCGATCAACCCGGCCAGCTAGACTGCCAAACTGGATCCGGCATCAAAACGCCAAACCTGCTCGCCTACTGCCGCAAGCTCAAAGGCCCCAGTGCCACCATCCGCTTCGACGCCGCCGGCCACGTCTATTGCGACACGCACTCTTAACCCGTTCGTTCACACGAGCGGGTTCTTCTGTTGATAAGCAATTATTCCATTGCAAAAATAGTATTTTTATGCTACTCTAATGGCAGCAGAATTCTTTTCTAAGCCGTGTGTCACAGTTAGTGCGTAACGACAGAGAGAAGCAAGGTCGACTGCACTAGTAAACTGGAGAATCACATGGCTACCAAACTCTACGTCGGACAGCTGCCTTACAGCACCACCGACGACGAGCTCAAAGAGCTCTTTGCCTCACACGGCACGGTTGAGTCCGCTAAGGTCATCATGGACCGCGACTCTGGCCGCTCGAAAGGCTTCGGCTTTGTTGAGATGAGTACCGAGGACGAAGCTAACGCCGCCATTAAGGCGATGGATCAGCAAGAAGTCCAAGGTCGCAAGATCAACGTCAGCATCGCTCGCCCGATGACTGAGCGTGCCCCTCGCGACGACTTCCGACGCTCGTTCTAAGAACCCGCGTTTGAATCAAAAAAACCACTTTCGGGTGGTTTTTTTGTGGCCAGGATTTTGATCTATAAATAGCGTTTATTGAGGGTAGCTAAAGCAATTTTAATCTCATTCCACGCCTTGGCCCGCTCCTGATCGTCGGCAATAGTAATACCGTTTGGCATTTCTAAATCAGCGGCGTGGTCAAAAATAACCTGCATGTCACCATCAAACTGATCACTCTCATAATATTTAAACCAAAGTTCATCATTAGCTACTAATTGGCCAACAAGTTTAGCCGCGATATCCTCATCATTGCCGTCAGCTAACCCCTGGACCAGCTTCTGCCAGGCTTCGACGAGTTCTTGAATTGTTTGATGTTGACGGTGAGCCATACTTGCATCATTCTAAACCTAACAGCCGCCCAGCTCCATCACCCACACCGGACCATTGGGGCCGGTTTGTTCGGCCACGCCGAGATCAGTATAGTCCGCGTCTAGGATGTTGGCACGGTGGCCAGACGAGTTCATCCATGCCACAAAGACGGCACCGGGATTCGGTTGACCCTCGGCGATGTTTTCGCCGTCGCAGTTGCCGGTGTAGCCGTCTTTGGTAATCCAATAATCAAACACCCGGCCGCAAGCGGTATGCGAGAAGTCATTGCAGGTGATGATGTCGCTGGTTTTACTAGTTGCGGCTGAGGTCAGGATTGAGCTAGTCGCAACATTACCGAAGCCATGGAAGTGACGGGCCCAATTAGCCATACACAGTAGCACACTCGAGACCTGAGCGAGGTCATCCTGATGAGGACATGCACTAGTGGAGGCAATATCGGTTGGTGGCGGCGGGGAGATGGCAGGTTTTGAGTCTGATTTGGCGTTTGGCGTGGTTATGGTTGATTTTGATGGACTAGCAGCCGTCACGATTGGCGGCGGCGGGTTACTCGGCGTTACAGTAGTGACTGCCGGCATCAGAACGATCACCACGCCGCCACGAATAGTCGAGTATTGGGGAAATAATCGATCATGCAAGTGCCAGATTTGCAACATTAACAAGCCGATCAGAACAAACGGTACAGTGAGAATCGCATATCGACGCGTTAGTTGATAACCTTTGTCCAACACACCCCCATAAGTAGTTGTGGTTATTATACTACCTATGATCTTGTTTCAGAGCTATCTACTGTACCGTCACACAAGCCTGATTACTTAGTGCGCCGCCAGTTCCCGGACCGCTGGCGTTACTGTAGTAAATCTGGTGACAATACTTATCGCCGCTTTTGAAGCTAGTCGGGATATTGCCGGTAGCGTCATTGAACACATAGGAAGTGCCGGCTACTTTAGTTAGGCTAGCATGCACATCTAATTGGCTCGAACTCAGCAATGTCCAGGCGCTATTGTAATGCGAGCTAATGATATGTTCGGCAAACGTTGCAGGCAGTGGGCCGTTATTATCAACTTCTAAATGCCAGGATATGGCCTCCCCGCGGGTACCCGTTGCGGTTTTCGCGGGTGCGCCAAAACCAGCGCCGACAGTAGCGCTTGAGCTGAGGGTCCAATACGACGACGGCGCGATGGCATAAGCTCGGGCCGCCGCGCAGGGTGCGGCACACTGCATGAATTCTTCGGTAATCCAGAGATAGCCGGAGTCATCCCGATACGAACCGACACCGAGATAGTTGTAAGCCGCATTAAGCATGTTGTTGTAGTGATCGTTATTGCAGCAAGTGGTGTCACCTGGTGGTTGCATGCTGTTAAAAATAACTTGAGCTGGGTTTGGCACACCTGCAACCGCTGCCGTAACCGGTTGGACGCCAAAGTTCTCGGCATTGGTGTTTAAGGTAGCGCCACAGCCGCTTGTAAGGGCGCTTAGAGCAGCGAGAGTATGGTGGTAGATGGCGGGGTTGGTCATTTTTTGTTGGGGCGTGCCCGGCAGTCCCGCAACGTGTTGCGACCAAGTCCTGGCAGCATCTCTGAGGCAGCCCGACGGGGTGAGTGGTGCCCGGCCCAGGGAGGCGCGCAGCTGGTTGATGTCATAGTACTGGACGGTTTCGTCGTTAACATTATTGCTAGCAGCATGGCTACGCGAAACCACGTAGCCGCCAACGGCTACCACGGCGAATACCGCCACAAGCATCATCAGGAGGTTAATGCGCCGGGATGGCTGCAACAAGGGCTTGGACTTAGACTTGGCTGGGGACCTTTTGATCGGTTTCCTAGTTGGCTTCATAGTGATCGTGCTTGATTTAGTAACCTTAGACTTATGTGCTTTTGCCACGTTTGAATTAGTTGACGACGGCGCAAGCTAAATTGCTAATGGCCGCAGCCGTACCGGGTCCGGTGGCGGCGCCGTAGTAGACTTGGTGACAGTATCTGTCGCCGCTAGTAGCCGTTGCCGGAATGGTAGCGGTATTGTTGTACTTATATGGGGTAACCGGCGTAGCGGCCGAGATGGTTGGGGTGGAGGCGGTGAGGGCGGCAGAACTAATGAGCGCGCCGGCCTTATTGTAATGGTAGCTATCAACATGGACGGGTACAGCCACCGTACCATTGCCAGCATCAACTTCCTCATAAAAGGTTACCGCCTGGCTCCTGTTCACATTAATGGTTTTGGTGGCACTACTGCTCCCGGCCGGCGCTACTGTTGAGTGCCCGCACAGGGTGTAGGGCGATAGCGACATATAATCTTGAGTAGCCCACTCCACGCCGGCGCTATTAACGTAGATACCCACTCCCACCGAACGAGCGGCACAGGCCTTCATGTTGTCTTGATGCTCGGCACTATTATAGAACGTGGAATAAATGGTACCGGGATTTGTAGTGGTAGAACACGGATCACTGGCCGAGATATTACAGGTAGAGCCGCCGGCACCCTGGACTGATACAATATTCTCGGCGCCCCAATAGGCAAATCCTCCGGCCGTCTTAGCGCAATTCGTTAAGCCGCTGGACAGATTGGGGTTGTGCATAAATCCCTTGGTCGACATCGTCAATGACCAATTCTCGGCCATGGTGGTAAGGCAAGCGTTCGTCACCAGGTTCTGTAAGCCGCCAATACTTGCCCTGAAGGCGTTCACCGAGCCAATATCGATGGATTCACCAGTCCGGCTATAGCCCGGAGTAGTGGCGGCAAAAGAATGATAAACCAAGAAACCACCAATCATCGCGACCACCAACGCAACTACTACAAGCGTGGTGCGATTAACCCGTTTGAGACTTGAGAGCTTGAATCCAGCCTTAACTGGCTTAAACTTGGCGGCTTTTAAGCCGACGTTACTCTTCTTAGTGACCTTGCTTTTGGGCTTCTTAGTAGGCATAAAGGTTAAAACAGTTCTAGTTACATCCTAATACAAGCATAAGGAGTTTGTAAAGCCAGGTGCTCTTAAGCTAGCTGCTCTATAATGAAACTATGCTGTTATTACTGATTAGCTTCATCGCTGGCATGCTAACAATTTTGGCACCATGCGTGTTGCCACTGTTGCCGATTATGATCGGCGGATCGCTGAGTGGCGAGAGCAAGCAAACAGCCCGCCCCTATGTCATCGCGCTGTCATTGGCCGGTTCGATTATCCTCTTTACCCTGATTCTTAAGGTCAGTACGGCTTTGATCAATCTGTCGCCGAATATTTTGACGGATGTTTCCGGCGGCATTTTGGTGGCACTGGGACTGGTGACCGTCTTCCCGGAGTTGTGGGAAAAGCTGATCATCAAGCTGAACTGGCAGGCGGCTTCGCAGCGGTTGCTCAGCAAAGGCACCCACAATCAGGGCAAGTACTTGGGACCGATTTTAATCGGCGTAGCGCTGGGACCAATCTTTTCGAGCTGCAGTCCCACTTACGCCTTCATCCTAGCTTCGATTTTGCCGAAGAGTTTTGGCGCCGGTTTGATCTATCTGATCGTTTATAGTTTTGGACTGGTGCTAGCGTTACTACTGGTGGCACTACTCGGTCGGAAGTTAATTAAACGACTCAACTGGGCGGTAGATACCCATGGCTTGTTCCGGCGGATTATCGGCATCGTCTTCATTTTAATCGGTATCGCCATCGCCGCCGGTAAGGAAGTGCCAATTGAGACTTGGGTGGCTAACCACTTACCGTTTGACGAGACCAGAATCGAGCAAGTCCTGCTGAATAAACAACACACCTCGTCCAAAGCCCCGCCCTCTAACAACCGTAGTAGCGTCTTAAATGTCGCGCCAACACCGGCTCCGGAACTGGCTGGACTCACCAACTGGATTAACAGTCCAGCGTTAACGCTAGCCGGCCTCAAAGGTCATGTCGTATTAGTCGATTTTTGGACCTACTCATGCATTAACTGCATCCGTAGCCTCCCCTACGTCGAAAAGTGGTACCAAACCTACCAACCCGACGGCCTCGTCGTTATCGGCATATCAACACCCGAGTTCGCCTTTGAGCACGATCCGACTAACGTAGCCACGGCCGTCAAAAAAGACGGCCTGACCTATCCGGTAGCGCTCGATAATAATTACGACACCTGGAATGCCTTTGACAACGACTCCTGGCCAGCCGACTACTTAATCGATAAGGGCGGTAACATCCGCTATGTGGCACTGGGTGAAGGCGATTACGGCAAAACCGAGGAAGCCATCCAAGATCTACTAGGCGTCAATCAAACCCTAGCCACCCCCACCTCGGTGGTACCGATCACTCAAACGCAAACGCCAGAAACCTACTTCGGCACCAACCGCGAACAAGATTACAGTAGCAAACCGGACCTCACGGCCGGTACTCATAGCTTCACCTCGGCTTCATCCCTTGAGCAAAACCAGTGGACGCTGGGCGGCAGTTGGGAAATTGATCCCGAATCGATTACCAGCCAGTCATCTGAGGACACGCTAAACTTCAATGTTAATGCCAAGGACGTTTACATGGTAGCCGGTACCACCGATGGCCAGACTGCTGTCGTGACTGTCGGCCTACCCACTGCCGACAGCGGTAAATACGGTGTTGACGCGCCGAACGGTGTTGCTCTGGTAAGTGGTTCACGGTTGTATCACATTGTTTCATTAGATGCCGACGGCACTACTACCGTCACCCTCAAAGTCCCTAAGGGCGTGACGTTGTACACCTTTACTTTTGGAAGTTAGCCAATACGGCCCAGATGCGTGTCCTTGAACCCGCTCGAAAGCTTTAGCCCATATCCAAGCGCGCGGTCTAAACCGATGTGAGCGATCCAGACAAGAGCGACGGCTACCAACAAACGGCTGCCGTCCATAATCCCAATCGCGAGCAAAATCGGCGGAACAATAAAGCTATGGCCAATATTATAGATTAGCGCCCCAATGCGTTTATTAATGAGATAGCCCAGGATTGATATATCTACGCTTAATAGGAAAACAAAAAACCAAACCACGTGATAATGCAGATGCACAAAGATTAAAAAAGCCGCTACACCGATGACTGCCGCCTCCACTCGCTGATACATCACGGGTCGGGTCATGCTTTTATCATAACTTATGCAAGGCGGTGGACAGTGCCGCAAAGTCTTCGTAAATGCTCATACCAGTTTCCTTGGGTACGCTAAAGATAAGGTGGGTAATGCCGAGACTGCTCAGGTACTTAGCTCGCTCCAAAGTCGCTTGCGGATCCTTTTGGGCCAAGCGCACATTCATGCCCATTGTGACGGTTTTCTCGATCTCGTTATAGTCGCGGCCAGCTTCATTACAGTGTTGCTTCAAAACGTCGAGTTTGTGTTCGAGTTCAGGTGTGCCGAATAAGTTACAGGCATCACCATATTGGGCTACGAGCTTGAGTGTGCGCTGTTCCCCGCCGCCGCCAATCATGATGGGTGGATGCGGTTTTTGGATTGGTTGAGGGTTCGAGAATGGATGCGGCACAGTATACATTTTGCCTTTAAACGGTTTGTCGTCGCCGACCCACATTTGCTTGGCCAGTTTGAGGGTGTCCTCTAAGCGGTCAAAGCGTTGGCTGGTCAATGGATTAGTAAAACCTAGCGCCACCGCCTCCTCCTCGAACCACCCGGCACCAATACCCAAGTAGGCCCGGCCGCCCGACACCACATCGAGAGCAGTAACGGCTTTAATGAGAAAAGCCGGTTCCCGGTAAACCACACCGGTCACCAGAGTGCCAAGCGTCACTTTCCTAGTCACACCCGCCAAATACCCCAGCGCGGTATAGGCCTCCATCATTGGGTCGGTGGGCGGCCCCAAATAGTGGATCTGGAAGAAGTGGTCCATGACCCATAGGCTGTCAAAACCGGCGACCTCGGCTGTAGTGGCGATCTTTGCCAGCGTCGGGCCAATGGTCGCGGCCCCGCCAGGATAATCAAAGCGATTGATCTGCAGACCGATTTTCATTATATTATTCCCCCTGCCTTACAACATTTTTATAGCTCTATCATACCAAAATCTACGTGCGCGCGAGGATTCAATCTTGCATCTGTCCTAGGTTGCATTAGGCTTAGGCTATGAGGTTGTTTAAGTGGTACTGGGACTCTCCGACGCTGGAATCGTTACTGGCGCGCCGCACCAACAACTTTGACTTCATCCGCTTAATGGCGGCGCTAGCCGTACTGGTTAGCCATTCGTTTGCTCTTACCGGACAGATCGAACCGAGTCTGGATACGGGGATCACGCTGGGCACCCTGGGGGTATTTGTGTTCTTTACCATTAGCGGCTTGCTAGTGGCCAAGAGCTGGGATGCCCACCCGCGGCTGGCAGCCTTCTCGGGCAAACGGTTCCTGCGCATCTTCCCGGCCTTTGCCGCCGTCATTATCTTTACGACTTTGATAGTTGGGCCGTTGGGCTCAAGCTTGCCGGCCAAAGCCTATTTCAAAAGCCCTCAAACGCTTCATTATCTTAACGGCATTTCGGTCTTTAACATCCAAGACAGCTTGCCGGGCGTGTTTACCCACAATCCGCTGGTGAGCATTAACGGCTCACTCTGGACCATCCCGTTTGAGATCATTGCCTACGGATTGCTGGCCATTCTGGCCTTGGCCGGACTGATGCGCAAAGACCGGCGGCACTGGATCCTGGTGATTCTAGCTGCACTAATCGGCTTGTCATTATATACGCGCGACCGGGCCTGGCTAGAGAGCTACAGCCTGCCACCGTTTAATACTGACTTGCAGGCCTTTATGCGCCTTATGCCGTTCTTTTTTGCCGGTATGGCGTTGTATGTATACCGCGAAAAAGTGCGCGTGCGCGTCGAGATCGCCCTGGTACTGCTATTGATTCTAGCTGCCACTATACCCACCAAAGGCACCTTCCTCGCCACGATGCTGGTTATTCCCTACGTGATTTTGGCCCTGGCCTTTATTGAAACAAAACACGTCTCCAAGTTGCATCACAAAATTGGCGATCTATCCTATGGCATCTACTTGTTTAGTTTCCCGTTGCAGCAATCCATCGTGCAGTTGAGCGACAACACCATTAGCCCGTTGCGGTTGGCGTTGTACGCTTTGCCAGTCATTCTGTTCTTCGCCTATTTGTCATGGCATCTGATTGAAAAACCCAGTCTGAGCTTTAAGTACCGCTTTAGCAAACTGCACTATCCGATTTTAGCCGAAACGACTCCCCTGCTGCCGGTTATTCAAACCCCAGCCCATCGCGCGGCTAAGGAGCCGGTGAGTATTAAGTAAGCAGCCTTAATAAGTACTACTGCCGAGCATAAGACTTTTGAGTGGAAGCGTAGGACCAACTTAAATAGCGACCGAGAGGCCGCTGTTTAAGTAACGAAGAATCGTTCGGTTAGAGCTGAGGGGTAACCTCGGCCAGAGCCTTCTGCATCGTTAGTACCGTAACGCCGCTTGATTTGATGGCCGCTAACTGAGCTGCGAACTGAGTCGGGGTGACGTTGTAGATTCCACTATCGACGGGGTTAGTTAGGTTGGGGTCGACGGAGTGGTACACCAGCACCAACCACGTGCTGGTAGCTTGGGCTTGGGCCACCCAGTCGGCCACTTCACCGGTGGTAGTGGTATTGTAAACGTTCTGCACCTTGATGTCGTAAGGGTTAAAGTTGTCCTTAGAGTTAAGGCCGTCTTCGACGCCGCGACTACCGGTGTAGTAGGTCTTGGTTTGGGCAACAATCGAGGCATTGTACAAACCGTTCGGGAAGGCCAGGTCGGTAATCGGCAGGCCAACCCAAGCTGCCAGGGTAGCTTGCGATTGCTGCAACTCAGTCTTTTGCTGGGCGGCGGTTTCGGTCAACATGTCGTCGTGAGTAACGGTGTGGGAGGCGATTTCTTGACCGTCGGTTGACAGGGTTTGGACTTGAGCTTGGGTTAAGTACCCCGGCTGGTTAACGTCATCGGTGATGATGAACTGAGTGGAGTCAAAGCCATACTGCTGGAGCAGCGGCAGGGCTTGGGTGAACATGTTGTCGTAACCGTCGTCCATGGTGATCGAAACCAGCGGACGGTTAAAGCCAACCGGTTTGTAGGAAGCTAAGCTGGCATCGTCGATAGTTAAGGTGCCTGTGGAGTGGATGAGGTGGAAGATGGTAACGTTGACGGCACCCTGCGGGATCGACAGGTCGGTGGTGAATTTGGTCCAGGTAGTAGCCGGATCGGGCAAACCGATGATCTGGTAAACCGTCGAGCCATCACTCATGGTGAAGGCGGCGTCGATTTCGGTCGCAGTGGTAGCTTCGTAGTAGTCGCTAAATTGGTACTGGGTATCGGGCTTAATCACCTGCGGGGTAAAGTACCACTTGGCGTCACCGTCGGTGTATTTGGTCATTTGAACTTTAACGCTGTGAGTGCCGGTGTGGCCGCTATTGGTAATGTAACTAAAGGTGGTGGTGTTGGTGCCCCAAACGCTCGAGATCCAGTCTTGGGGAGCCTTGGAATTGGTTGGGTTAACGGTCTCCATGGAGCTGTTGGGGATCAAGTTGCCGCCAGCCGCGGTAGCATTACTGACATTAATACTGACCGGAGCTGAAGTGGTGGTCTTACCGGCAGTATTAGTAGCAATAGCAGTCAGGCTGTGGGTGCCGTTGGTAGCAGTCGTACTATCCCAACTGATTTGGTACGGAGCGGTGGTTACAGCCGAGCCGATATTCGCACCATCAAGTTGGAACTGCACGCTCTTAAGGCCAGTGTTGTCGCTGGCAGTGGCGCTCAATTGAACGGTACCGGTGATAGTAGCGGCTACCGGGTTAATCGTGATCGATGGAACTGTCGAGGCACTCAATACGTAGTCGTCGGTGGAGAGAGTGCCAACACCTGAGATCAAGTGGTAGACGGTGACGTTAGTAGCGCCAACCGGAGCAGTAAAGGTAGCGGTAAATTGCTTCCAGGTCGCGCTTAAGACTGGAGAACCGAGGGTTAAGTACTGAGTCGAACCATCGCTCATAGTGACGGCGGCTACAACTTGGGTAGCAATGGTGGACTGATAGTAATCGCTGAAGCTGTAAGTAGTACCGGGTGTGATGTTAACCGGGGTAAAGTACCACTTGGCGTCGCCGGAGGTGTAAGCCGTGGTTTGGGCCTTGAGGCTGTGGGTGCCGCTGTGGCCAGTAGTGCCGTAGGTGAAGGCCGTGGTGTTGGTGCCCCAACCGCCGCTGGTCCAGCCGGTCGGCACATTGGAGACGTTGGTTTCAGCACCGGGGTTAGCGATCAGGTTGGTTCCGGGAGCAGCCGGGTTGTTGACGGTTACAGTCACCGGCGTCGAGGTAGTAATAGTGCCGGCGGTGTTGGTCGCGATAGCGGTAACGGTGTGAGCGCCGTTGGTGACAGTAGTGGAATTCCAGCTAGCCGAATACGGGCTGGTGGTGTCGGCGGTACCAACATTGGCACCATCAACTTGGAACTGCACATTCTTGATGCCAGTGCTATCAGTAGCGGTGGCGGTCAAAGTAGTAGTCCCAACGATGGAAGCATTAGCGGTCGGAGCGGTTACGGCGACGGTTGAACCAACTACCACGGTAGCGGCCGTCAAGCTAAAGTTGTCGGTCGAAAGGGTACCGTTAGAGCTAATCAGGTCGAACATCGTCATGGTGGTCTCGCCGGCCGGAATCGTCACGTTGATATTGACAGGAGCCCAAGTGGTACTGGCCGGCTCCTGAGCCAAAGTCACATAGCTGTCGACGCCGCTGGCGTTTTGGTACCAAGCCACTAACTGCGAGGAGGCGGTTGATTGGTAATAATCACTAAATGAGTAAGTGCTTCCGGCAGTAACGGCCACGGGCGTGAAGTACCATTTGGCGTCACCGGAAACATAGTTAGACAAACTAACCGACAAGCTGCGGCTACCATCTTCCCCGGTACTTGCGTACGAGAAAGCTGCCGTATTAGAGCCCCAGCTACCTTGCGACCAGCCTTGCGGCGTGGTAGTAGGCGTACCGGGCGTCTCAACGGACGGGTTGGCGATTAAATTAGTGGCAGCGTGGGCGGCCGGAGTGAGCACTAGGAACGGCAATGCGATCACCAGCAGTCCGATTATCCAAGTGGTTAGTTTCTTCATCTTCACGGGGTATTTCCTCATTTAGTGTTAGTTAGTTCGAAATTCTTAGGCGCGCGGGCGGACTTTGATGTAAACAAAGCCCCAAACCAGTAATGCGCCGAGCGTAGCTAAAGCCACACTATTGACCCAAGTGGCACCGGTCTGCGGCAATAACGTCACAGCGGTCACACCGGTCACGGTACTAGCCACGGTAGCAACAACGCCACCGCCTTTTCCAGGTGTAGTATACATATTAGGCTCCTTTCGGGTTAGTTTGCGATTTCTGCGTTAGAGCGTAGCGCCTTCCAGCGGTGCTCCAACCGGCCGAACGTTCCCGGAACTTCTTCTGCAGGATTACTTCAACGAACGCGCGGACAAAAATAAACAGGTTAACCAGCTGTAGGAAGTAAAACAACGGGAAAGCCACCAAAATGTCATAACGGTCGGCCACCGCGGCACACATCAGAGCAATCAGGAAGTTCACTAGCATCTCGCTGACAAAGAATACTGACACATCGGCGACGTTACGGGTAATTATAGCTACAGCCGGCAACCAGATTAATAGCTCGGCTAGGTACAAGAACGCTTGGCCGATCATAAATAGAACATAGGCGTCTAAGAAGGTGTAAGGCTGGCCGAGTTTGTGGTCTTGCACACCCTGGAAGAAACCACGGTACCAACGGCTCACCTGTTGAACGTAGTCGCTCAGGTTCTTCGGGTCTTGGGTATAGGTTTTGGCAGCCGGCACATATTTAATCTTGCCGAGGTTCTTGCGGTGGATTTGCAGGGTAATATCAAAGTCTTCGGTGAGCGAACCGGCGTCAAAGTCGAGTTGGTTAATAATGTCGGTGCGCAGGCACGAAGTCGGGCCCGGAATCACCGTAATCACGCCAAACCAAGCCTGCAAACGGCGAATAATAGTAAAGGCCAGCACGTATTCATAAACCCGGAACTTGGACACCCAGTCGCCCGGTAAACTCTGGACATAACCGGTGACAGCCACATACTTTTCGGGATCTAGTGCAGCTTTAAAGATCTTAAAGTAGCCGGGGCCAAACAGGCTATCGGCGTCGGCAATGTGGAGCCAGGTGTAGCGGCTAGGGATCTCAAAGTGGTCGAGGGCTTTCTTAACGGCTCCGGCCTTACCGCTGTGCTCCACCGAAATAACATTGGGAGCGCCCAGCATTTCGGTAGCAATCGCTACAGTGTCATCAGTTGAACCGTCACTTACCAAGTAAATGTCGCGGCGCTTTAGGCCGGCGCGCAGAGCACTCGTAATGGTGTCTTGAATTACCAGTCCTTCGTTATGGGCTGGTATCAGGAGAGCTAATTTGCGCTGTTGGGGTCGTTTGAACACGGATCTGCTTCACTTCTGCACCCTCCGTGTTAAAGTTATAACGTCATTTATAGCAAAATACTGACATAATGTCAATACTATTTTGTAATAATGTCATTCATTACGCTTACTAATCGACAATCTCACCAAAAAGCTTCAGTACTTTGACTAGTGTTGGATAGTCGAAATAACCTGTTTGACAGCCGTTAGTTGCGCCTGGTTGTCTTTAATGTCGAAATAGGAGTAAAACAGCAGATTCTTGGCCCCCCCAGCTATCGCGCTGTTAGCCATGCTTAGCATCTCACTCTCGGTTGGTAAGCGCGCCTGTGAGACGTTGAAGCCCAGGCCAGACGCCGTGTCCGGATACGATGCCCAACTAAAATCTTGCTCCACGAACCAGTTGCCAGGCCCTGCATTTTGCATAATTGTAGCGGCATTACCCAGCGGCAAGTAAGGCACCGGGTAATAATCGAGCGCTAAAGTGTTGGAAAAGGTTTTGGCACTGGAGAAAAAGCTGGTTCTCACACTGGCGCTATCGTCCGGCCAACCAACGAGCACCGCCATCACGGGCTTAGCCGTAATAGCCTTAATGCCGCGATAACGGGTAATCAAGGTATTCTGCCAAGTCGCCAGATCGCCGGGTCCTTGTGGTACCTCATCAGTGATCGAGAAACCCCACACATCCGGATTAGCCTGAAAATCACGCACAATACTAAGCGCGATATCTTGATCGCTACTGCCATATTGCGGGTAGAGGGCGGCTTCGGAGGCACTGGAATGAAGACCGTCATAAAAGTCGTTTAAGCCGATGATTACCTTGAGCCCTTTGCTTTGGGCGTAGGCCAAAAAGGCGTTAACTTGGGCCGCGGTGCCGTCGTAGGCATTATAACTATACACGGTATTGCAGCCAGTAGCGGCTACAGCATCGAGTGTGGTTCTAAAGTTAGGATCACTTGGAGCCGCATCAATAAACATGCCAATATTCATCGTTGCCGCCGAGGCCGTGGTTTTGACTGTCTTAGCGGCGCTAGCACTCGGAGTCGATACTGTCTGGGCCTGAGCTGGACTAACCGATGGGGCGGCCTTGGGCGGACTCGCGGCCATCATCCGTTCGGGATGTAGTTGGTTTGGAGAAAAAGCTATAGTTACGATTGTGCCAGCACCCACTACTGCCATCACCACAGCTACCGCAACCACGCGCCGCCGATACCCCCCTAATATGTGCCGCGCCAACTTGTGCATTGCCACAAGACTACGATCTTATAGGGATGGCGTCAAGCTTATGGGGTTGCAGCCATGCAGTATCTCGAAGTAATAGTTATCGGTTTATTTGGCAATAATCACCTCGTCGCCAAAGTGTTTTTTGAGGCGGGAGCGGATTGAGCCGGGATGACGGCCAAAGGTGGTAGTGAGTTGCTTCATGCCAAGGCCGGACACAAACAAGGTTTTGAGTTTAGCGTCGTCATCATTGCTCCAAGAACGGTAGGCGTTAGGGTAATCTTCGCGCATTTTGGCCAGACGGTCGTTCCAGTCGCTCGGTGCCGTAGTGGTTGCTTTATCTTCGACCGCTTGGTCGGGCTCATCCCAGCGTTCCTGGGCGCCAACCAAGTTGGCGGCGTTTTGATTAAGTGCCAATTCCGAAGCCGCCCTGAGATCAGCGTCAATCTGCAAGGCTTCGGGGCTAACTTTGAGCGCCGTGCCATTTAAGCCCATCAGTGTCAGATCCTCGAGCCGCCGCACCCGCGACAACGCCACATACCCCATTCCCGGCGCAAAGGCCCGGCGCAAATCGATATTAGCGGCATCGAGTGTCATGCCCTGGCTCTTGTGGACCGTAATTGCCCAGGCCAATCGCAATGGCAACTGGGTCAGTTGGGCCCGGCGAACATCGCCGTCACGCAGCTCCCAAGTATCTGGCGTCATGGTGACTTCGCGGCTGTTTGACAGCTTAATAACCGGATAATCACTATCTTCCTCGAAGCCAGTCACCACTCCTAAGCTGCCGTTCACATACTTTTTATCTTGGCTGTTCTTGATGCACATCACCAAAGCACCAACTTTTAACTGCAGGAGCTCCGGTGCCAAGCAGGATCGTTTTAACTGTTCAACATAACGGGCGCTACCGGAAGATTGCAACGGATACTGCTTTAACTCTCCGGGTAACCTGTCAAGGTGGGTTTGATTGATGGCGTCGACGTCGATGTTGGTGGTATGCAAACCTGTCGGCATCACTCCCTCACTACTTTTGCCCCCAATCCGGCTGTGCAGTTGCTCAATGTGGACCGGCTCCAACTGGTCGGCTCGGAGGGCGTTTAGGATGTTCACGAAGCTATCATCTTCGGATTGACGGTGCTGCTCAGTCAGATATAACACCGCGAAATCCCCCGCCTGCCAAGCCGTGGAACCGGTGATAAAACCGCCTTGGCGCGCGTCCTGGCGGTTAACCGGTGGGAGCTGGAAAAAGTCGCCACAGAGAATGACTTGGAGGCCACCAAAGGGTTGGTCCGGCTCGCGGATGTCGCGGCAAACGGCGTCTACCATATCAAGACGAAAATCGTGCAACATCGAGATCTCGTCGATAATCAGCACATCGGCGGCCCTAATCATGGCGTGGCGCTGGTTACTCAAAGTGTGGCCATGCCCCGATTGCAAATGATCATTAATACCAATGCCGCTCCAAGCGTGGATAGTTGAGCCGCCCAGATGGGTGGCGGCTAGCCCCGTCGTAGCCGTTACCGCCACATTCCGACCGGAACGCTTAGACCGGGTAATGAAGCGGTTCAACAGGTAGGTTTTGCCCGAGCCGGCGGCTCCGGTTAACAACGCCGACTGACCCGATTCTAGGATGGCTAGGGCCTCAGATTGTTTCATATTGCTTCGTCATACTATAATTGTTGGACATCTTTAGTTTATTCGGTTTTTGTTCGGATGGCAACTTACTCTAGATAATTACTACTCGGACTTTAGATCGCGAGCATTGAAAGCAGCGGCGCCAGTTAGTGCCAGAACTACCCCGATGATGACGAGCATTACAGCCGAATGCCAATTGGGATCAACCGCAGGGGCGAGGGCCACGTGATTCAGAACGGAAATGTCCAAGAACCAATGGTTCAGGTGCAAACCTGAGCTTATCAGCTCGATGAGAAACGACAGCGCGATTACTCCGTAACTTATCACCGCCGTTAGCCGCGGCGCGAAACCCAGCGTGAATATACCCAGCCCCAGGGTAAAGATGGCCGCGGGAACCATGTTGATCCCGGCTAATAGCAAAGTGTGCAGGCCCAACCCGTTATGGTGGCCGATCATACCCACCCAACTTAGCAGCCCTGCCATCACACCCATCGCGAATATAACCGAAATGACAATTGCCACCCGCCCCCACAGCCAGCGCAGCCTACTAACGGGGCGGACTAAGAAGTTATCGAGGTAGCCTTCGGCCTCATCCGAGCGGATGGCGGTAATGCCGGCGGCGGCGTAGGCCATCAGCACAACGATGAATAATAAGAACCCCACGCCCAGGAATGCCTTGGTACTGGCGACTTGGGCCGAAGTCCTGGCCACCTTATCAATCATATTCTCAGCCGAAGTTGAGGCCGTAAAAGCCTTGGCGGCAGTACTGGTGAGGGTGGCAAAGTAAAGGAAGAACACCGCCATGCCACTAACCCAACTGATGGTCTGGCCACGGGTCAGGCGGGCGCCAGCGGCAAATGTGCCACCGAGCAGCTTAAGGCGCGGTTTTTGGGTGTCCTTGTCGGCAATAAAGCTGGCTCCCAGATCGCGGCGGCCAGCCAAATAGACGGTAGCGGCTGAGCACCCAACTATCAGCGCGGCAATAGGCACCAACCAAATCGGTTGGGAACCAAACATCGGTGAAAGTTTTTCGATCCAGCCAAGAGGTGTAACATTTAGCACCCAATGAGCGCTCGTGACATCGCCGGCCGCTCGCATGAGATAAAACAATCCAAACAAGGCCGTGCACAGCCCGGCGGCCCGAGCCCGAGTGGGCATGAGTTGGCTGGCCAAGGCTCCAATGCTTGTAAACATGGCCGCGGCCGCTACCGCCGCCAGCGCCAGAAACAATGCCGGGATGACAGCATAGTCAATCTGGTGAACTTTGCCTACTGCCACCAATGCCACCGCCACAATTAAGTAGAACAGGCCCAAACTGGCAGTTAGCCCCGCCAGTACATTAACAGCGGCCAGTCGGGCTGTGGTAGGGCCAGCTAACAGCGACTCAAACCGGCCGCTGGCTTCTTCGCCACGAAAAGCTTTAGTGGCGATTAAATAGGCCCAAATGCCACCGAGTAGTACTCCCAGGGCAATCGTATACCAGACCGCGAAGCCCGCTCCTGTCTCGATGTGACGCGGTGTCCCGAATAGCGCCTTCAGGCCAGTGTTATCAACAAATTGGGCAGCGGCCACGGCACGGTCGTGCGGGGTGGGATAGGCATCGGCATAACCAACTACTTTGGAAGCAATGAATATTCCGAGCGCTAGTGCCACAAAGGTGGCGCTACGGATGGTGCGGCGAGCCACAAACCGGCCAATTACTGTTTCGGGCGAGAGAAATGAGCGCATTTTGCGGCTTGCGGCGGGCTCAGCAACCGTCATGACGTTACGGGTGCTTTTGGCGTTTCTTTATCGCCGTACAAAGATAAGAACAGCTCCTCGAGTGATGGCTCGCGACTCAACAGCGTTTTAGGATGTGCCCCCACAATCACTTTAAGTAAAGGCTCGATCGGACCATGTACTTGGCAATTAAGCTGATGACCGGTCACCGTGACGTTTTTGACCCCCGCAATACTTTTAACAGCGGGGGGGTTCGACGCAAAGGTGGCTTCCACCGTGACGGCGGACAAGTGGCGCATCTCGGCCAAGGTGCCCAGTTCCACCAACTTACCGGTTCGCAGAATCGCCACTCGGTCGCACAAAGCTTCGACTTCCTCGAGAATGTGGGAAGACAAAAACACCGTTTGGCCACCCGACTTAGCTTCCAACACGCTTTGTTTAAAAGCTTGCTCCATGATTGGATCAAGGCCGGTGGTGGGCTCGTCCATAATCAGGAGATCGGCCCGGGTGGACAGCGCCGCGATGATGTTAATCTTCTGGCGGTTACCCTTGGAGTAAGTACGAACTTTCTTATCAGGCTCAAACTTAAATCGTTTAATCAGTTCGGTCTGGTATTGCTGGTCAATCTTGCCATGGACCTTGGCGAGTAGATGCAGCGTTTCGGCGCCGGTGAGCGACGGCCAAAACACGCTTTCGCCAGGTATATAAGCCAATTTCTTATGGGCGTTAACTTTATCTTTATGGGCGTCGATACCAAAGATTTCGCAGCTGCCGGATGTCGGGTTAATCAGTCCCAACATCGCCCGAATGGTAGTAGTTTTACCGGCACCGTTGGGGCCAAGGTAACCGAGAATCTCGCCTTTATTAACCTGCAGGGTCAACGGATGCAGGGCGTTGAAGTCGCCATACTTCTTGCCTAAGTCTTTGGTTCTGATTGCCACGTCCATCTTAGCTACAGTATAGCAAACCACTCCTCTTTAAGGTGATTCGACAAGTCCCTATAGACGTTTTACGAGAGATTAACGCAGCAGATTACTAGTAGGCCGCTGCTCCAACTCCAGAATTTACCGTGCCGCCCAAGTCCTCCCACGGCTGCCAAGTGCCGGCAAAGCGGCGGTGCTGCAAAGTGTTGTTGGTACCGTGCGAAAAGATATCCATAATACCCGAACTCAACGTGGCAACAGCCGGCGGCGATAGTTCTGAGCCGCCCAAATCTTCCGATGGCCCCCAGCCGCCATCATCGCGGGTATGTATCAGGGTATTGCTGCTGCTTTGTGCGAACACGTCAATAACTTTGGGCGCGACGGTAACGGCAATCGGGCCGCCATTAAAGTTAGTTGGGAAGATTGAACCAGCCAAGTTCTCCCAAGCACCCCAGCCGTGGTCATAGCGCATATGCCACATACCGCTGGAAGCGCCGCCATGAACGAACACGTCTATCACATTGGGAGCCACCGAAACAGCCGTTGGTGCTGCCGTGATGCCGCCACCAAGATCTTCCCAGGCACCCCAGCCGTGGTCAAAGCGCGTGTGAACCAATGATCCCGTACTGCCTTCGGCGAATACATCGATGATGCCGGGAGAGGGACTAACCGCGGCCGGAGCCGATAAGAGATTGCCGCCTAAGTTTTCCCATGAGCCCCACGCCCCTCCGGAGAACCGAATGTGCCAAAGTGCATTGCTGGCCCCGCGAGCAAACACGTCGATAATGCCTGAGCTTGGCGATATGGCCACCGGGCTCGATGATATGCTGCCGCCTAAGCTGGTTTGGTCGCTCCACCCTGCGTTGTAGAGAGAGTATTGCAGTGTGCCCCCCGTGCCGATCGAGAATGTGTAGATTGAAGGACTGGCCACTGTCAGGTTGGGTGCGCGATACTCAAATGCTCCGATCGAAACATGGCTGCCGTTCGAGCGGGCAACCCCGCGCTCATCTACGGTTGGCGCACTAGTGGTCGTGCCGGTAGCAATCGCCGGGCTGGTTGAAAGCAGCGGCAAGGTTAAGGTACCGCCGCCATTGTCGCCAAAGCTACCAGCGTGTAAGGTCGTGTTATTGGTATCGGACGATAGCGTCAGACTACTAGTACAAGTGTTATCGTCGCTAAAGTTGTGCCCAGTCGAGACAAAGGCGGCACCGCCACAGTTTGAGGCCGAGCCCCCGGCAGTATTGGCCGACAATAGAACGTTGGTAAAGGTGAGGCTTTCGCTGCCACCGGAGGTTCTAAAGCCGGCGACTCCACCAGTTGCTGCAGTATTGTTGGCGATGGTGACGTTGTACATTGTTAGGCTGGTGTTGACGTCGTTGGCGTAAATCATGCCGCCAGTGGATGCCTGCGTAGCAGTATTGCCGTAAATCGTCACGTTGTTGAGTGTGCCGCTCGCAATCTCCATGCCGGCATTGTCGAGAGCCGTGTTATTACTAATGGTTACGCGGTTCAAATTGATGGTGGTAGTATCTTGGCCGGACTCAATGCCGCCGGTAATCCCGGGCGAGCCCGTATTGGTGTTGTTTGCCACCACCACATCAGTAAAATCAAGCTCGCCGGTGTTATAAACATCCACCGGGACATTACCCGTAAAGCCGGTGATTTCGGCACCGCTCAACGTCAGGTGGCCGGCATTTATAACGTGGAAGGCTCCCCAGCCACTACCGGAACTGGTAATAATAGTAGCGCCGCTACCCTGCTGGCCGGCACCCTTGATGATGATGTTGCCGGTAATAGTTGGCAGCTGACTGCCCAAGGTGTAGGTACCAGCTGGCACGATGATGTTCTCACCGCTAACCCCGGCCGGACAGGCCCCGGACGTGCTAGTAGTTTGGACCGCGGTGATGGCATCGCGCAGCGTACACTGTGAACCGGAAGTATCGGCAGTAGTTGCAACCGTCATGGTTGGGGTAGCGTGAGCTGAGCGCACGAAGAAAATCAGAACAACTACCGAAAGTACCAGGATACCCGTTAACAATGAGAGCTTTTTCACCTAATTATCCTGATTAATTGAGGCAATTATAGCATAAGTACTTTATTACGACGTATGATCCTAATGATTCTCATGATTCTCAAGATTCTCTACGTATGAAGATGATTTCAAACCCCTATATCCTGGTATAAAATAGAAGCATGACGACGAGAACTATTCCTGGTGGCGTGGTGCACGAACTGCCCGCCGATTTAAAGAAGGCCCTGACGGCCAATCGCGACGTATTGGCGCTGTGGGAAGATTTGACGCCGCTGGCCCGCAACGAATGGATTTGCTGGACCGTGTCTGTCAAAAAGGAAGAGACCAGGCGACAACATGTCGCAAGAGTACCCGAAGAACTGCTCACCGGCATGCGCCGCCCCTGCTGTTGGGTCGGTTGCATCCATCGCACCGATAAAGCCCTCAGCCCGTCGGTACGTTGGGTAATCGAAAAGCGCACGAAGACTTAATCAAGCATAGCAGTGCTGGATATCAGCACCGGCCGTGTCGTACAATCATCGGCTAATTCAGTTTTTGTTCGACCAAACCGCCATCGGTACTAAAGTGAACGTTCTTTTGCGGCGTTAGCTCAATCATAACCGGTCCGCCCTCGTCGTTGATGTACATATAGGGCACCAGAGTATCGTTATCCTTGGCGTGCTTACTAAAAACTTCCTCGAGCAACGGCATGTACATATCGGGATTATCAATAATTTTAGCAATAGCATAGAGCTGAGCCTGCTTATACTCGACATCGTCGGCCACTACGAGACAAACCTTATGGTTCTGTTGAATACTTTTGACCTTCTGACTGCCTTTGTGGCTTATAATATAGAGCTTTTCGTTCTTGATGGCGTAGAAGACCGTAGCTCCAGAGGGACTGCCGGTTTCGTCAACGGTACACAGACAGCCAACCGACTTTTCGCGAATAATGTTTGGTAACTCAGCCATATTGTAACTATATGCCTACATGCGACTATTTGGAAATATGTGATCGGAATAACCAGTCGAAATTAACTATTGCACCAACAGACACCATAACAACTGGGGCTAATCTTTATTGTGTTATTCACACTTTCATGATATAACAAATCTCACGACGACGTGAAATCCATGCTCGTCTCGACCCACCCCGGGAGATTGACATGCAGAATTTGGTGGTTTGGCAAGACCTGAACGAACACACCTTTGTAGTGGTTGGCGAATGGCCGGAACCGGTCACGATAACTGCCCGCTCAACTATCACCAGCTATTACTCCGGTGTAGCGGTCGGCTTCTTCTACCGCAACGGTTTCAGTTTCGGTTATTGGAGCTCATCGAACAGATGCGATCCGATCACGGCTTGGCGCGTTGCCCATATCCTTCCCCGGGTCCAGACGCTGCGAAGCCGTTTGAGCGGGTATGACTCGACTCTGTCTGGACTCGTCATTGCTATGCAAGGTGACCGCCACCAAGACCGGATGCGCGAACGAGCCAAGGATCTCGGGTTGACGATCGAGGCGCTCGACGCTGAACTGCTGAGGCTCGGCCAATTATGGCCAAGTGCAAGACTGCTCCTGTCTATGTGGATCAAGTTGCCTCAGCCGCAGCAAGACGAGCATGCGCAACGAGTCCGACAAGCCATTGTCGATGGCCACGTTGCCGCTCTCCCAGATCTCGTACATGAAATCGAGCTAGCGGAGCTGAGGCTCCGCAGCAAGCAGGACCAGCAAGCTCACGAGGACCAGCTCATCGCAGCTGGCCTCGAGCCGGCGGTTAGCCTGCGGCAGCTCATGACCGACATCGGCGTTACCAACTTGGCCTACACGGTCGGGTACGAAGAAATGTTCGAGCCAAGCCACTTCCAGATGAATGACCTCGACCACCAGATCATGAAGGAACTGATCGGTGGCCATGGCTTCGCAAGCCGTGTTCCCCTGCTGACTACCCAGAAGCAGCCGGACGACCCGTCGGCCCATCATATAGCCGGTGGTGGCGGTATCACCCTCCGCACTTCCGACTACGGCAACATCACACACCCCCGCATTACCTTGGCGGGAGATCCCAAAGAGCTGGTGTACGTTCGTTACGACCGCGTAACTGAGCGGTTTCAATTGACCCTCCGGCCGGTTGGGATCAGAAACGAGGACGAAGACATCTTGCTCTCGATCGAAGAGTTGCGGTGGGCAATCGGCGCCGATATGGGCAGCGATGGACCACTCGAGCCGGGTCAATCTCCCCCATGGTGTCTGCCACCCGACGACTCTGATGAGCCCGCGGAAGCCCCCAAGCCCAGGCGGCGGTTTTGGCGGCGTGGCAAGAATTAGCCCATGGCGAGGCCTGGTTCTGGAGCAATCCGGAGCTGGGCCTCGGCCCAACTATTTATTAATTATGGCGTATTTTGGCTCCAAACGGTGATGGATGTTTGAACTATTTTTTAGAATGCCGGGGTGCAAACCGGATGTGTTAGTGTGAACGATGAACTACTTATCTTAGATACCTAGTAGTCGTTAGCGTAGTAGCTCTTTTAGACCAATCCGGCGGCCATACTCCATTGCTCCATAGCGAAAGGCCCGAATCGCAAATAAGATGGCGAGCGTCGCACTTATATAGATAATGCAGAGCGCAATAACCGCATCCAGAATCGAGAGTGCTCCAACCATGTTGCGTAGCAGCGCAACGGTTGGAGCAGTCAGCGGGAAGTAGGTAAAAATACTGACAATTAAGGTGTGGGGTGAGCTGATAATGTACGTAATGGTGTAAATGGGTAAGTACACCCAAATCATGGCCAGCCCCAAATAGCGTCCGGCTTCCTGGGCGCTGGGAAACAACGCCCCCAAACCAACCAGTAACCCCGTAAACAGTGCCAGCCCGCCAATCAGGAACAAGGCCCCAAATGTCACAGCACCTGCATTAATGGGGATGTGACTGAGCGACAATCCGCCGGGTAACGCTATGTGGCTTCTAAAGAACAGGTATGCGACGAGCAGCGGAACGATAATGACAATGATTTGCACGAGACCCAAAATAAAGATCGACAGGATCTTACCCAAAATAAGCGTTTGTGACTTAATTGAGGTAAGAATAATCTCCGCGACCCGGTTTTCTTTCTCTTCGGTAGAGCCAGTCACCATCAAGTATGATGTAAGGATCATAAGGACCAAAAAGGCCGCAAAGAATACGCCCGGCGCCACCAAATTAGCCAAACTGTTGATCTGTACCCCGTTTTTAAAGGTTGTAGTAGTAACATTTGGCCCTGTTTCTAAGATCTGCACCAGCTGAGGATTGCGGGTGGTGGCACTAACTTGAGCAATCACATCCAGTCGCAGCAGCTGGGTAGCCTCAACGCTGTAGGGTTGGCTCAGGCTAATCCCCTTGTCTTGAGCATACAGTTTGATGCCGGTTTTTGTAACGTCCTTGGGGTAATAAATGAAAGCGTCCAACTGTTTAGTTCTAACAGCTGTGATACCGGCTGCAACCGTTGGTTCGAGCGTGATGTGTTGTTTGCTGATTTGTTGTTCATCAATCAGCCCGGTCTCATCCAGTACGCCAATGTTGGCGGTTTTAGTAATAACTTGGGTTGTTTGCTGATCAGCCTTCTTGGCATTGTTGCTAGAGATCACGCTGATACCAAGGACGACGAGGATAATAACGACTGGCAGCAATGATGCAAACCAGAAGCTGCGCTTTTTGATGGCGCGTGGGACCTCGAATAGTATGACGTCGCGAATTCTAGCCACTCTCGACCCCCTGCTCTTTGTATAACTCCAAGAAAATGTCGTTAAGCGACGGGCGACGAACCGCAAATGTGGTGATATGCAGGTCGGGTTTGGACGATAAGAACCGCAGCACTTCGTCGGTTGTCGCAGCTTTTTGTCGAGTCAACTCGGCATGATGCGGCAGGGTTTTATAAACCTGATAGAGCTTATTGTTGGTTGGCAGTTTACCAGTGTAGTCAACCACTATCACTTCGGCGCCGGACCTATCTTTAACCTCATCGATCGTGCCATATTCGGCCGCTACACCGTCTCTTAAAAGCAGGATGCGATCACAGAGCTGTTCGACCTCTTCCATACGATGAGTCACCAACATAATAGTGGCACCATCGGCTCGTTGCTCATTAATAACGTCCATGAGTAGGGAGCGGTTAACTGGATCGAGCGCTTCGGTGGGTTCATCGAGGATCATGAAGGTTGGTTGGTGCAAAATGGTGACGCCGAGCTGAACCTTTTGTTGTTGGCCACCCGACAGGTTCACCAAGCGTTCACCCGCTTTGTCGGTTAGCCTAACCCGTTTGAGATAGGCCAACGCTCTGGTTTTAGCTTCGCTTCTACTGAGGCCGTGCAAGACCGCAAAATATACCATGGTGTCGAGCACCGGCTCGTTACGGTACAGGCCGCGCTCTTCGGGCAAATAGCCCAACATCTGTGAAGTACTGGTGTTATATCGCTTGCCGTTTATAAGCAAAGTCCCACTGGTAGGCTCGAGTAACGATAGTAAGGTCCGAATAGTAGTGGTCTTGCCGGCCCCATTGGCGCCTAATAAACCAAAGACCTCTCCCTGGTTAACGGTAAATGACAAGTTTTTGATAACTTCCTTGCGGCCAAAGCGCATCGCAAAGGAGTTAACATCGACGACAGGGCTATTTGCATGCTTTGTTCTAGGACTGGCCATGTGTCATTAGTATATACCCTGGTACTAAAAGCCCACCCGCAGTAACATATTTAGTCCGTGCCCATGGAAAGCCGTAATTTACGCATCCTTCGACAAGCTCAGGATCTACGATAAGTTCTTTGGCCCCGGACGGTGATGGGGGCTAAAACTCTGGTATCGGTTACTTTTTTAGAACGGCCGTAACTTCAATCTCAATCTTTGCGCCATGACGGGCCATTCTATTAACTTCAACGATTGTGCTGACAGGCAAAGAGTTCTTGAAGTAATTAACCCGGATTTTTGAGATCTGATCAAACTCATTCATATCCGTTATGTAGATGACTGCCTTTACGACATGGTCGAGCGATGCTCCGGCTTGGGCGAGAACCTTTGTAATGTCTTCAAGTACCTGGGTGGTCTGTTCTTCAATGTCATTAGTGAGGACTCTGCGGTTCTCATCCATACGAGCTTGAACGCCAGAAACATAGATGAGGTAATAATCGCCCAGATCGATCTTTTTTGCCGGAGTGTAACTGCCCTTAATAGTAATGACGTAATCTTCTGGTACGATGTTTTCGATAAAATCTGCGGCCATGCCGTAAGTATAGACCTAGAATGAGACGTCAAGCAATTTAGCCAGAGTTGTAAGGTGTGCCTCTAGTCCAAACTGCATAGACTCGGTTAAGCAGTTTCCTTGCAACAATAATGGTGGCCTCAGA
>Ga0265338_10000596_pt1 | contig 63688 bp, 48 predicted proteins | sample 42126metaG_FD_193579 | JGI IMG/M metagenome (GOLD analysis project Ga0265338, IMG submission 193579) | Rhizosphere microbial communities from Carex aquatilis grown in University of Washington, Seatle, WA, United States - 4-21-26 metaG | ecosystem: Host-associated > Plants > Roots > Rhizosphere...
CAGGCCGCAGGCCGCCACCGGGCCGCAGGCCACTGCCGGGGCGCAGGCCGCCGGGGCGCAGGCCGCCGTAACCTGGCCTGGCCTGGCGGACCGACCTGGCCTGGCGGACCGGCCCGAGCCTGCCGTAGGCCGGGCCGCCGCGGCCCAGCCCGGAGCCGCGCCACGACATCATGGCAACCCCCGGTAGCCGGCCGGCGGGGTGAACACGCCGGACGAGGACACGCCGGGCAGCTTGGCGGGCGCCACGCCGCCTGGGAATGCCGCCGGGTGGCCCTCCAGGCCGTAGATGCCGTCCCAGATCTGCCGGGCGGCGGGCGCGGACACGTCGGCGCCCTCACCTGACTTGGGGACCATGACCACGACCACGTACTTCGGGTGGTAGGCCGGCGCGAACGAGGCGAACACCGAGGTGGCCTGGCCGCCCGCCACTTCCGCGGTACCGGTTTTGGCCGCGATCTGCAGCTTGGCCAGCGGGAACCCGGCGAATGCCCCAGCGGCGGTGCCCTGGGTCACCACGCTGACCAGGGCATCCCTGATGTAGTTCAGGGTGCCCCGGGACACCGGCAGGTGCCCGGTGACCTTCGGCTTGATCGTCGAGACCACTGCGCCGGTGGGCGACACGAGGGCGGAGCCAATCCGGGGGCTGTACACCGTGCCGCCGTTGGCGAGGGCGGCATAGGCCCGCGCCAGTTGCAGCGGGGTCACCGTCACGTACCCCTGGCCGATCGAGGCGTTGACCGCCTGGCCGGGCGTCCAGACGAAACCGGACTGGCAGTTGTCGTACTCGATCTGCTGGATGTAGGTCCCGTCCGCCACCCCGTTCTTGCACCAGAATTTCTGGTACTGCTTCCAGTAGTTGTACAGCCATTGCCGGGTGGGCACCGTGCCGGGCGACTCCTCCGGCAGGTCGATCCCGGTGTCCCGGCCGAATCCCCAGGCCAGCTCCATCTTCTGCATCTTCTGCACCGGCGCGCGGGGGTTGGCGACCAGGTCAGCATGCTGGTTGTCGGTCAGCCACAGCTGGTAGGCGATCTGGTAGAACACCGTGTCGCAGGACATGACGAGCGCCTCGTGCAGGGACATCTCGCCCAGGTTCTGCGTCGTCCAGTTGTTGAAGACATGCCCGGCGACGGTCACCGCACCCGGGCAGGAATAGGGGCCGGCCGGGCTGAAGCCGTTCGCGATGGCGGCCGCGGTGGAGGTGACCTTCCAGGTCGACCCCGGTGCATACTCACCCTGGGTGGCCCGGTTGAGGATGGGCTCACCACGCGAAGTGCCGAACAGCTCGCTGAACTGCGCCTGTGAGATGCCGCCTGACCACACGCTGGGGTTGTAGCTCGGATAGCTGGCCATCGCGATGATCCGGCCTTTGGTGGTCATCACCACCGCGGCGCCGGTGGTGGCGCCGGTGTTACCTTCCGCCTGCGCCCGCTGGATGGCCTGGCTGAGCGCGTTCGCGGTGTCGGCCTGGACCCGGGCGTTGATGCTGGTGACCAGGTTGTCACCGGCCTGCGCCGGGGTCTCCTTGACCGTGCCGGTCACCTGGCCCGCCGCGTTCACGGCCAGCACCTGCCGGCCTGCCGTGCCGCGCAGTTGCGCATCGTACTGCGCTTCCAGGCCCGACTGCCCGACGAGATCCACCCCGGAAAAGCCGGTCACCGGCAGGTGCCGCTGCTTCACCTCCTGCGGCGTGATGGGCTGCAGGTAGCCGAGGATCTGCGCGGCGTCCACGGCGGTCGATGCCGGGTAGCTGACCACCGGCTGGACCTGCGCGGTGACCCCGGGAAACTGGCGGTGGTCCTCCAGGATCTGCAAGGCGACCGTGTCGGAGACGTGCTGGTCCACCGGGATCGGCTGATACGGCGACCCGCTCCAGCAGGGCTGGGACACCCCGGCGGTGCACAGCCGGATCTTCTCCGAGAGCAGCCGGTAGGACATGCCGAGCAGCCGGGCCAGCCGGTGCAGCACGGCGGTGCCCCCGTCAGCCTGCTGCGACAGCGTCGTCCGGGCGACCGAGACGACCAGCGCCGTGTGGTTGTCCACCAGCGGACGGCCGACGTCGTCGACGATCTCGCCGCGGACCGACGGGACGATGACCTGCCTGGTCTGGTCCTGGGCGGCCAGGCTGACGTAGGACTGGCCGGTCATCACCTGCAGGTACCACAGCCGTCCGCCCAGCGAGATGAGCAGCGCCGCCACCACCACGTACAGCACCACCAGCCGCCGCCGCGACGCCGGGATCATGGCAGTCCCCCGGTCCGCTTGCTGCCGATCCGCCACACGACCGACCGGCGGCCGAACCGGGCGCGTCCGCGCCGGGGCCGCTGCAGGCCACCGGACGAGGCGCCCCGCAGTGGCCGGCGGCGGAAGTGCGGCTGGGCGCCTTTCCCATACCCGGAGCGAACCCCGCTACCAAACGATCCGCCGCCCCGGCTCATCCCGCTGCCCCCGGAGCCGCGGCCGCTGAATGCCCGGCCTCTCGGCATCCGGCCACCCAGTGTCTTGGAACCCAGTGCCCCGGAACCCAGTGCCCCGGAACCGGGCCGGCTGCCGCGCAGCGAGCTGCCGCCGGGCATCCGGCTGCGCAGCCGCAGGGGCACCTGGCGGGCAGGCCGGCCCTTGGCCATCGGAGCGCTGCTGGCCGAGCCACCGCGGCCATGACCGAAGCGCATGTGCACGGGACGAGAGGTGAGCGTCCTCGTCACCGCCGCGCGGCTGGCGGACCCAGCCTGCCCGCCGCGCAGCCGCAGGTGCGCTGGGCGCCCGGCGAGCAGCTGGGCCGCCGCCCGGCCCGCCCGCTGGCCCGCGCCGCCGACCCAGCCATCGCCGCGCCGCGCCGTGCCCGCCCGCAGCCGGGGGCTGCGGCCCGTCCCGCTGTCCCGGACAGCTCCGCTGGCCGACGTTGGCGTCAGGGCCAGCACGGCCGGGCCGGGCAGCGCGCCCCGGCGGAGCTGGAAACCGCCGGCCGCCCACACCCGGACCACGACCACCAGGTACAGCATGAACGGGCACACCAGCAGGTCATAGCCGACCGCGACCGGGAGCACCTGGCGCACCGCGGGCCAACTGACACCCGGATCGCTGAACAGCATCCCGACCGCCGCATACAGGGCTTCGCCGCCCGCGGCGCCCGCGGCCACCGCGCCCAGCGGCAGCCACGCGGCGCGGTCCAGGCCGTCGCTCAGCCGGCCGGAGGCGTACCCGGCCAGGCAGAACACCAGCGCATACTGGCCGACCAGGTGGCTGGCGGGCGGCGCGATGTCGAGCGCCAGCCCGGCGAAGAAGCCGACCAGAGTGCCCTCCATCGGGCCGGACGTCAGCGCGACGGCGACCACCAGGATCAGCACGAGGTCCGGTGCCGCGCCGCCGGGCAGCGGCAGCCTGTTGACCAGGGTCAGCTGGATCAGGATCGCGGCCAGCGACGCGACAGCCAGCAACGCGGCGCGCCCCACGTCAGCCTCCTGATCCCGGCGGGCCGGCGGGCGGCGCCGCCGCCGCGCCGATGCTGGCCGACCCGGTGGGGCTGGGCGTCGGCGTAGCCGGCGGGGTGTTGCTGGGCGCCGGTTTCGGCTTGGGTGGCAGCACCGAGTCCCGCGGGTTGGTGCGGGGCGGGACGACCACCACCCCCACCACGCCGAGGGTCGAGATGGTCACGAACGGCCGGACCAGCGCCAGCCGGGTCAGCGAGCTCGTGCTGCCCTCGACCCGGGTGATCACGCCGACCGGCACGCCGGGCACGTACGGCCTGCCACCGACGGAGCCGAAGGTCACGATCTGCTCCCCGGGCCGGAGCTGGGCGTTGGCGCTGAACACCTCGAGGCGCAGCAGCCCGGCACTGGACAGCCTCTTTCCGGTGCCGGTCACCGCGCCGATCAGCCCGGTGCCGGCCAGCCGCACCCCGACGGTCGCGCTGGCGTCCGTGGTCAGCAAGACGGTGGCGGTCCGCGGGCTCACCGCGGTGACCGTGCCGACCAGCCCGGAACCATTCAGCACGGTTTCGTTCGGCTTGATGCCGTCCTGCCTGCCGATGTCGATGGTGACCGTGTCCGCGTAGGCCGGGCTGGCCGCGATCACGTTCGCGGCGACGATCCGGTATCCGCCGCGACCCGCCAGCTGGAGCAGGCGGCTCAGCTGGGCCGACTGGGCCCGGCTCAGCTGCTGCTGGCTGAGTTCCGCCCGCAGCCTGGTCACCTGGCGCTGCAGGGCAGCGATCCTGGCCTGCGAGCCTGACCCTCCGGTGATCCCGTCGGCGAGCCGCCGCACCGGTGAGGTGACCAGGCTGACCGCGCCTTCCGCGGACCCGAGCACCGAGCCGCCGAACGAGGTCAGGCCGCTCAGCGGCGACCCGGCGCCACCGCGGTAGCCGACCGTGATCAGCGCCAGCGCGACGACCAGCGCCGCGCCCAGGACCAGGCGGGCCCGCCGGGTGTCGTGCACCGGATCCCCTCATTCCCTGCCGCGACTGCGGCTGACATCCCTGCGGAGGTCAGCGCCTGGACTCCGGCACCAGCACCTGGCGCAGCGTGTCGAAATCCTCCACGCATTTGCCGGTGCCGAGCGCGACGGAATCGAGGGGGTTGTCAGCCGTGTGGACCGGCATACCCGTTTCTTCGCGGATCCGCTCGTCCAGCCCGCGCAGCAGTGCCCCGCCGCCGGTCAGCGCGATGCCCCGGTCCATGACGTCGCCGGCCAGTTCGGGCGGGCACTTGTCCAGCGTGGTCTTGACGGCGTCCACGATCAGCGAGATCGGCTCTTCGATGGCCCGGCGGATCTCCTCGGCGGAGATCACGATGGTCTTGGGCAGGCCGCTCACCAGGTCCCGGCCGCGGATCTCGGCGTGCGGCTCGTCCACCGACGGGAACGCGGAGCCGAGGGCCATCTTGATCTCCTCGGCGGTCCGCTCGCCGAGCATCAGCGAGTACTCCTTCTTGCCGAAGGTGATGATCGCCTGGTCCATCTCATCGCCGCCGATGCGGATCGACTGGGAGGTCACGATGCCGCCCAGCGAGATCACGGCCACCTCCGTGGTGCCACCGCCGATGTCGACCACCATGTTCCCGGTCGGCTCGTTGACTGGCAGGCCGGCGCCGATGGCCGCCGCCATGGGCTCCTCGATGATGTACACCCGGCGGGCGCCAGCCTGATGCCCGGCCTCCTTGACCGCGCTCTGCTCCACCCCGGTGATCCCGCTCGGCACGGCCACGACGATCCGCGGCTTGGCCAGGTGCCGGCGGCGGTGCACCTTCTGGATGAAGTAGCGCAGCATCCGCTCGGTCACGTCGAAGTCCGCGATGACCCCGTCCTTGAGCGGGCGGACCGCGATGATGTTGCCGGGAGTCCGGCCGATCATCCGTTTAGCCTCGACCCCGACCGCGACGATCTGGCCGTTGTTGGTGTTCAGGGCGACCACGGACGGCTCGTTCAGGACGATCCCGCGGCCCCGGACGTAGACCAGGGTGTTCGCGGTGCCCAGATCGACAGCCATGTCACGGCCCAGAAACGCCAACGCGTTGCTCATGAGGAACGAGACCTTCCAAGATGGGTCCTGCTGGGCGATCTGTGGTAAATCCGCAGCTCAGGCCCTCCTCTGGAGAACCGGCCGCGGCCTTATGTTGGTTCATCGGCCAGCGCCGGGCTACCTAAACGAGGTCAGGAAAGAAGATCTTGATTTCCCGATCGGCGGACTCCGGGCTGTCAGATCCATGCACAATGTTCGACTGCATTATCAACGAGTAATCGCCGCGGATCGTGCCCGGCAATGCCCGGACCGGGTCGGTGGCGCCGGCCAGCGTCCGGAAGGCCTCGATGGCCCGCGGGCCCTCCGCGACGACGGCCACCAGCGGCCCCGAGGTGATGAACTCGACGAGCGGGTCGAAGAAAGGCTTCCCGGTGTGCTCCGCGTAGTGTGCCGTCGCCGTTCCCACGTCGAGGGTTCGCAGGTCCATCGCCACGATCCGGAGGCCCTTGCGCTCAATCCGGCGCAGCACCTCCCCGACCAGCCCGCGCCGCACTGCGTCGGGCTTGACCAGGACCAAAGTACGTTCAGACAAGAAATGCTCCTCTTCGGGGGGCAACGGCGTGACATCACTCAGTGACAGGTGATTGACCCACCGCGCAGGTAATCCTATCGGTGACGGGCCAGCCAGATTGGGGCCCGTGCAGCGTAGACCCTACCCAGCACCCGCCGCGCTGATCAATGTGGCGCGTTGTGCGCGCATACGGGGCACTCTGCACCGCGGTCATGTGCGGGCGGTGCGTCAGGCAGATTCCGCCCGGCGGCCCATCCAGATCGCCAGCACCCAGAACCCGCCGAAGATGGCGCCCAGCGCGTACATGACGGGGATCAGCGCGCCCGCCGCGATCACGCACACCTGGAGCACGCTGCCGGCCACCAGCGCCCAGCGCAAGCCCGGCCGGCCGGCCACCGCCGCGAGCAGCACCGCCGCGACCGCCAGTGCGCCGCCGGCCAGGCCGGCCGCGCGGGGCGTGGCGTGCTCGATGGTGATGGCCACCGGGATGGCGAGCCCGATGATGATCGCCTCCATGATCAGCACGGTGCCGCAGAGCCGCCTCATGCCTGCTCCGCGGCGCCCCGGCTCGGCGAGCTGAGCAGCAGCCGCGCATCACCCGCCGTGATCACCGAGCCGGTGACGAGCACCCCGGGCCGGCCCAGGCCATCCGTCCCGGCCGCGTCGTCAGCGAGCCCGACAGCGATCTCCAGCGCCTCATCCAGCCGCTCGGCCGTGCGTACCCGCTCCGGCCCGAAGACGTCCACGGCCAGTTCGGCGAGGGAATCGGGATCCATGGACCGGTCCGAGGAGTTCCGGGTGACCACCAGCTCAGAGATCACCGGCTCCAGTTCGTCGAGGATGCCGGTCACGTCCTTGTCCGTGCTGACCGCCAGCACTCCCACCATGGCGGTGAACGTGAACGCCTCGGTCAGGCCCGCCACGGCGGCCGCCATGCCGGCCGGGTTGTGCGCCGCGTCCACCAGCACCACGGGGCTGCGCCTGACCACCTCCAGCCGCCCGGGCGAGGTCATCTCCCCGAACGCCTTCCGCACCAGCCCCGGATCCAGCTGCCCCTCAACCAGGACGCTGCTGGCGTCGGTGCCGGCCGGCCGGCCGACGGGTGTCCGGTAGCCGGCCCAGGCCGCCCCCACGCCCGTCTCGGGCGTGACCTCGGTCCCGTTGACCTCCTCCGGCCAGCCCGCGGCCGAGGGGTCGGCTCCGACGTCGGTGGCACTCGCAAACGCCTCCACCGCGGCCAGCGCGCAGGCCGCGTTGCCGGCCTGGTACTCGCCGAACAGGGGCAGCAGCAGGTCGTCGTAGTTGCCGCGCAGGCCGTGGATGTTCAGCTGCTGCCCGCCCACGGCGAGCTCCCGGCTGGTCACCCCGAACTCCAGCCCTTCCCTGGCCACGCTGGCGCCGACGTCGGCGGCCCGGCGCAGCAGGACCTCCGCCGCGGCGACCGGCTGTTGCGCGATAATGGCCACCGAGCCCGCCTTGATGATGCCTGCCTTCTCGGCCGCGATCTCCTCAACCGTGTCGCCGAGGTACCGGGTGTGGTCGATGGCGATCGGGGTCACCACCGCCACCGCACCGTCGGTGATGTTGGTCGCGTCCCAGGTACCGCCGAGGCCGACCTCGATGACCGCCACGTCCACCGGTGCGTCGGCGAACGCCGAGAAGGCCATCGCGGCGAGCACCTCGAAAAATGACAGACGGACCGGCTGGCGCTCGTCGACCAGGGCCAGGTACGGCGCCACCTCGTCGTAGGCGGCGATGAAGGCCTCAGCCGGCAGCGGTTCACCATCGACCGCGATCCGCTCCCGGATGGACGACAGGTGCGGGCTGGTGAACAGCCCGGTGCGCAGCCCGCGGGCGCGCAGCAGCGTCTCGGTCATCCGGGCGGTCGAGGTCTTGCCGTTGGTGCCGGTGACGTGGATCACCGGGTAGGCCCGCTGCGGATCGCCGAGCAGCAGGGCCAGCTCCGCCATCCGGTCCAGGGTCGGCTCGATGTCGTGCTCGGGACGGCGGGCCAGGATGTCCCGCTGCACGCCGCGCAGGCGCTCCTCGGTGGTCAACCGTCCTCCCGCGCCGAGCCGGCCAGCGCGGCGAGCCGCCCGGTGATCCGGGCCATGTCGGCGCGCGCGGTTGTCAGCCGGTCTCGCGTCTTGTCCACCACGTCGACCGGTGCCTTGGCCAGGAAAGACTCGTTGGCCAGCTTCCGCTCGGCCTGATCTGCCTCTTTGCTGGCGGCGGCGAGATCTTTCTCCATCCGGCGGCGCTCGGCGGCCACGTCGATCCCGGCGGCCGTGTCCAGTTCCGCGGTGACCCCTTCGGCCTGCACGGAGGCGGTGGGCACGAACCCCTCGCCCGCCGGGGTCAGCCGGAGCAGCGACCGGATGCTGGCCTCGTGGGCCGCGAGTGGCGTGGACCCGATGCCGGCCAGTACCGCCGGCACCGGCTGGCCAGGCCGCAAACCCTGATCAGAACGGAACCTGCGGACCTCGGTCACCAGCCGCATCAGCATGTCGATCTCGCGCTCGGCGGCAAGGTCGCGGGGGGCCGCGGCGGCGCCCCGGCCGGCCTGGGCACCGGCCCGCTGCCCGGGCCAGGGCGCGGCCATCACCGTGTCCCCGCCGGCCAGCGCGGTCCACAACTCGTCCGTGACGAACGGGATCACCGGGTGCAGCAGCTTCAGCAGCCGGTCGAGCACATAGCCGAGGACGTCACGGGTCACCCCGGCCGCCGCCGCACCACCCCCGGCCGCACCGCCGGCCGCCGCATCGCCAGCGGTGCCGCTGGCGGCCGCCGACAGCGGCAGCTTGGCCAGCTCCAGGTACCAGTCGCACACCTCGTCCCAGGCGAAGTGGTAGAGCGCGTCGCACATCTTGCCGAACTGGAACTGCTCGTACAGCGCGTCGACCTCGGCGGTGACGGTGGCGAGCCGGGACAGCACCCACCGGTCAGCCACCGACAGGGACTCGCGCGGCGGCAGGGCGGCCGGCACGCGTGCGCCGTTCAGCAGCGCGAAGCGAGTCGCGTTCCAGAGCTTGTTGCAGAAGTTCCTGGCGCCGGTGACCCACTCCTCGCTGACCGCCACGTCGCTGCCGGGGCTGGCCCCCCGGGCCAGGGTGAACCGGGTGGCGTCGGCGCCGAACCGGTCGATCCAGTCCAGCGGGTCCACCGTGTTGCCACGGGACTTGGACATCTTCTTGCCGTGCTGATCACGCACCAGGCCGTGCAGCGCCACGGCCCGGAACGGGACGGACTCCGCTGGTCCCTGGTCAGCCATCGCGTACAGGCCGAACATCATCATCCGGGCGACCCAGAAGAACAAGATGTCGTACCCGGTGACCAGGACGCTGGTCGGGTAGAAGGCGCGCAGGTCATCGGTGTCGTCCGGCCAGCCGAGCGTGGAGAAGGGCCACAGCGCGGAGGAGAACCAGGTGTCGAGCACATCAGGGTCCTGCCGCCAGCCGTCCCCCGGCGGCGGGTCTTCGCCGGGGCCGACGCACCTGACCTCATCGCCCGGCCCGTACCAGACCGGGATCCGGTGCCCCCACCACAGCTGCCTGCTGATGCACCAGTCGTGCATGTCGTCGACCCAGTCGAAGTAGCGCGCCGCCATCTCCGGCGGGTGCACCGCCACCCGGCCATCGCGGACCGCGTCGCCGGCCGCCTTGGCCAGCGGGGCCACCTTGACGAACCACTGCAGGGACAGCCGTGGCTCCACCACGGTCCCGCACCTTCCGCAGTGCCCGACCGCATGCACGTACGGGCGCACCTCGGCCACGATGCGGCCCTGCTCCCGCAGCGCCGCCACCACGGCGGGCCGCGCCTCAAACCGGTCCAGCCCCTCAAACGGGCCCTTGGCGGTGATGTTCCCGCGTTCGTCCAGGACGGTCAGGCTGGGCAGCCCGTGCCGCCGGCCGATCTCGAAGTCGTCCGGGTCGTGCGCCGGGGTCACCTTGACCGCCCCCGTGCCGAACTCCGGGTCCACATGAGGGTCAGCCACCACCGGGATGCGCCGCCCCGACAGCGGCAGCTCGACCGCACGGCCGACCAGGTGGGCGTAGCGGGCATCATCCGGATGCACAGCAATCGCGGTGTCCCCCAGCATGGTCTCCGCCCGGGTGGTGGCGACGACGATCGAATCGTCTCCGTCCCCGTACCGGATGGACACCAGCTCGCCGTCCTCGTCGCTGTGGTCGACCTCGATGTCAGAAAGCGCGGTGAGGCAACGCGGGCACCAGTTGATGATCCGCTGCGCCCGGTAGATGAGGCCGTCGTCAAAAAGCCGCTTGAAGATCGTCTGCACGGCGCGGGACAGGCCCTCGTCCATGGTGAAGCGCTCACGGGACCAGTCCACGCTGTCGCCGAGACGGCGCATCTGGCCGAGGATCTTGCCCCCTGACTCCGCCTTCCACTGCCAGACCCGCTCCACGAACTTCTCGCGGCCCAGGTCATGCCGGCTCAGCCCCTGCTTGGCCAGCTCACGTTCCACCACATTCTGGGTGGCGATCCCCGCGTGATCCATCCCCGGCAGCCACAGCGCCGTGTACCCCTGCATCCGGCGCCGCCGCACCAAGGCATCCATCAGCGTGTGATCCAGCGCATGCCCGATATGCAGCGACCCCGTCACATTCGGCGGCGGGATCACAATGCAGTACGCCGGCGCCTCCGGGCCAACATCCTTCGGATCGGCCCCGAACAGCCCGCCGGCCTCCCATGCGTCATAACGGCGCGGCTCCACTTCGCCGGGTGCGTACTGCGGCGGTAGCACGTTCGAGTCTCCAGTCACGACAGCCGATTCTAATGCTCTGCCAGCAGGCGTCCGCCCGGTGCGCCGCAGGGCTGAGGGGTGCTCGTGGCAGTCATTGGAGACGGCCTGCGCGTGCTAGACGTCCGCCCGCTGTCCCGACGGCGTAGCCGTTGCCTAGGGAACGGTCGCCCTGGGCGCCTCGGACACTAAAAGCGGGCAGCCCCGCCAGCCTGTGTCAGCCGACGGGGCAGTGGGCGGACGTCACGCGGACTTTTCTCTTGGGGTGCGGCGGGCGGAGTCGCGGGGGACGAGGGTGGGGTTCACGTGTTCGAGGACGACGGGGCCGGTGATGACGACGCGTTCGACGTCCTTGCGGCTGGGGACCTCGTACATGACGGAGAGGAGGACCTCTTCGAGGATGGCCCGCAGGCCGCGGGCACCGGTGCCGCGCAGGATGGCCTGGTCGGCCACGGCTTCGAGGGCGTCCTCGGTGAACTCCAGGTCGACGCCGTCGAGCTCGAAAAGGCGCCGGTACTGCTTGACCAGGGCGTTGCGCGGCTCGGTCAGGATCAGGATGAGCGCCTCACGGTCCAGGTTGTGCACGCTGGTGATCACCGGCAGGCGGCCCACGAACTCGGGAATCATGCCGAACTTGAGCAGGTCCTCGGGCATGACCTCTTTGAACGCGTCCGCGGTGAGGTGGTCGTTCTTCACCCGGAGCACCGCTCCGAAGCCCATCCCGTTCTTGCCAACCCGCTGCTCGATGATCTTCTCCAGGCCGGAGAACGACCCGCCGCAGATGAACAGCACGTTCGTGGTGTCGATCTGGATGAACTCCTGGTGCGGGTGCTTGCGGCCGCCCTGCGGCGGGACCGAGGCGGTGGTCCCTTCCAGGATCTTCAGCAGCGCCTGCTGCACGCCCTCACCGGACACGTCCCGGGTGATCGACGGGTTCTCGCTCTTGCGGGCGATCTTGTCGATCTCGTCGATGTAGATGATCCCGGTCTCGGCCTTCTTGACGTCGTACTCGGCCGCCTGGATCAGTTTGAGCAGGATGTTCTCGACATCTTCGCCGACGTAGCCCGCCTCGGTCAGCGCGGTGGCGTCAGCGATCGCGAACGGCACGTTGAGCAGCCGGGCGAGCGTCTGGGCCAGCAGCGTCTTACCGGAGCCGGTGGGCCCGAGCAGCAGGATGTTGGACTTGGCCAGCTCGACGCCATCTTCGCCGGACCGGCTCTCACCGCCCGACTGGACCCGCTTGTAGTGGTTGTAGACCGCGACGGACAGGGCCTTCTTGGCTTTTTCCTGGCCGATCACGTACGCGTCAAGGAACTCATAGATCTCGCGGGGCTTAGGCAGGCTGTCCCACTTGAGTTCGGACGGCTCGGCCAGCTCTTCCTCGATGATCTCGTTGCACAGGTCGATGCACTCATCGCAGATGTACACGCCTGGCCCGGCGATGAGCTTCTTGACTTGCTTTTGACTCTTGCCACAGAAAGAGCACTTCAGCAGGTCACCACCATCGCCGATGCGTGCCACCCGGCCACTCCTTTGCTGACTGTGCCCGTTTACCTGACCCGGCCGGCCCGGCCCTCAGGCCGTCACCGGCAGGGATGTCCCTGCCACGCTGTCATGCTGTAAACCCGACGGTACCGCCTCAGGCGCCTTCGCCGCGAGGCCAGTCATCTTCGCCGGCGTGCCGGGCCGAGCGAATCCTCCTGGTTAGGACGACCCTACCTCGGCTCGGCGCTTCAGGCTCGACAGAACCTCATCGATGAGCCCGTAGTCCATCGCTTCCTGCGCGGTGAAGAACTTGTCCCGCTCCACATCGCGCCGGACCTGCTCCTGGTCGTTGCCGCTGTGCGTGGCGATGATGAGTTCCATCGCGGCGCGCATCCGGAGGATCTCGCGGGCCTGGATCTCCAGGTCGCTCGACTGGCCGTAGCCACCCTCGGTGGCTGGCTGGTGCAGCAGGATGCGGGCGTTGGGCAGAGCCAGCCGCTTGCCATGGGTACCCGCCGCGAGCAGCACCGCCGCACCCGAGGCGGCCTGGCCGACGCAGACCGTCTGGATCTCCGGCTGGACGAACTGCATCGTGTCGTAGATCGCCATCATCGATGTCACGGACCCGCCCGGCGAGTTGATGTACATCGTGATGTCCCGGTCCGGGTCGATCGATTCCAGGGCGATCAGCTGGGCGATGACATCGTTAGCCGACGCGTCGTCGATCTGCACGCCCAGGAAGATGATCCGCTCCTCGAAAAGCTTGTTGTACGGGTTCATCTCCTTGATGCCGTACGAAGTCCGCTCCACGAAGGACGGCAGGACGTAACGGGCCTGCACCGTGCGGGCGGCCGCCAGCTGCCGGTCTGATGTGCTCACGGTGCTCTCCTCCGCTGCCGATTCGGGATTCATGAGACCGGCCCGGCCGACGGGACCTCAACGGCGCTGCTGATCACGCGGTCCACGAAGCCGTATTCCTTGGCTTGCTCGGCGGTGAACCAGCGATCCCGGTCCGCGTCGGTCTCGATCTGCTCGACCGTCTGCCCGGTGTGGAACGCCGTGCGCTGGGCCAGCGTCTTCTTGATGTAGAGCATCTGCTCGGCCTGGATCCGGATGTCGGATGCCGAGCCGCCGATGCCGCCCGAGGGCTGGTGCATGAGGATCTGCGCGTGCGGCAGGGCGAACCGCTTGCCCTCGGTGCCGGCGCAGAGCAGGAACTGGCCCATCGAGGCGGCCATCCCCATCGCATACGTGGCAATGTCATTCGGCACGTACTGCATGACGTCGTAAATGGCCAGCCCCGCGTACACCGAGCCACCGGGTGAATTGATGTAGATGCTGATATCTGCCTTGGCGTCCTCGGCGGCCAGCAGCACAAGCTCCGCGCAGATCCGGTTCGCGATATCCTCATCGACCTGCTGGCCGAGGAGGATGATCCGGTGCCGGAGCAGCCGCTGGGACAGCTGGTCGCCCATTAGCATGGCCGGCGCTTCGGCGGTCCGCGCCAGGATCCGCGTCGGCTCATTGAAGGCCGGAGGCGTGCTCACAGTATTCTCCTTGCTCGCTTCTGCGCGCGGGCGGTGACTTCCCGTGCTTTCCGCGTTCACTGGTTTCCCCACCTGCTCCGATCACGTCCTGCGTCGTTATCAGCGACCATAACGTCCGGCCGGAGCCGGAACGTCCGCACCAGCGGCCTGTTCGCTGTCGGCGCAGGCCGCGCCCCGGCCTGGCCTGCTCAGCCAGGCCCCATTGGGCCTGGTCAGCGGCCCGCCCACGCTCGCCCAGCCGCGCCGGTGGCCGGCCTGGGGCCCGGCCGGATGGCCGGCCTGAAGCCTGCCCGGGTAGCTGGCCTGGGCCCCGGCCGGCCCGGCTAGCTGGGCTGCTCTTCGACGGCGGCCTCGGCCGCCACGACCTCGGCCTGCTCCTCGGCCTGCTCCTCGGCCTGCTCCTCGGCCTGCTCCTCGGCCTCGGCCTCGATTTCGGCCTCTTCGGCGGCGACCTCAGCCTCCTCGGCGGCGACCACGGCGGCTTCCGCGGCAGCTTCAAGAGCGTCCTCGGCGTCGTCGGCTTCCTGCTTCGCCTGCTCCTCCGCGAGTGCCTTGAGGTCGACCACCTGCCCCGCCTCGTCAGTGACCGCGGCCCGCTCGGCGATCAGGGTGAGCGCCTTGGCCCGCAGCACCTCAGCGATGACCGATCCGATCTGCCCGCGATCGGCCAGCTCCTTGGCCAGCCGATCCGGCTGCACGCCCATCCGGTAAGCCTGCTCGATCACGAAATTGTTCAGCTCCGCCTGCTCCAGGCCCAGTTCCTCCTGGGTCGCGAGCTGGTCAAGGACGAAACCTGCCTTCACCGAACGCTTCGCGTTGCTCTCCATATCGGCGGCCAGCTGCTCAGCGGTCATGCCGGACGCTTCCAGGTACGCCTCCCGGGTGGCCCCGGCCCGCTCCAGCTGCTCATCCAGCGACTGCGCGCGCATTTCCAGCTCGCCCGCCACCATGCTGTCGGGCAGCGGCACCTCAATCCTGGCCAGCAGCGCGTCCAGCGCGCGCTCCCGGGCCTGCCCCGCCTGCTGCATGCGCTTGACCCGCTCCAGCTGGGTCCGGGTCCCGGCGCGCAACTCCCCCACCGTGTCGAACTCACTCGCGGACTGGGCGAACTCGTCGTCGAGCTCGGGGAGTTCCTTGACCTTGACGCTGTGCACGGTCACGGTCACCTCGGCCTGCTGGCCCGCTCGCTCGCCACCGGCCAGTTCCGCGGTGAAAGTCTTCGCGTCGCCGGCCGACATCCCGATCAGTGCCTCGTCCAGGCCGTCGAGCAGTGAACCGGTACCGACCTCATAGGAAAGCCCGCTGGCCTGCGCATCCTCGACCGGCTCGCCGTCGACCGAGGCGGACAGGTCAATGGACACGTAGTCGCCTTCGCTGACCGGGCGGTCCACGCCTTTGAGGGAGGCGAACCGCTCGCGCAGCCCGCCGATGTACTCCTCGACATCGTCGGGGGTGACCACGGCGTTCTCGACGGTCACCGGCATCCCGTCAATGTCGGGGATGTCGAACTTGGGCCGGACGTCGACCTCGGCCGTGAAGGCGAGTTCCTTGCCGTCGTCCAGCTTGGTGATCTCAAGTTCGGGCTGGCCCAGCGCGCGCACGTCGTTGTCCTGGAGCGCGTGGGCGTACAACTGGGGCACGGCGTCATTGACGGCCTGCTCAAGCACCGCGCCGCGGCCGAACCGCTGGTCGATGATGCGTGGCGGGACGTGGCCCGGCCGGAAACCCGGAACCCGGACCTGCCGGGCGACCTCACGGTAAGCCTTGTCGAGGCTGGACTTCAGCTCCTCGAACGGAACTTCGATGGTCAGCTTGACCCGGGTCGGGCTCAGCTCCTCGACGTCGGTCTTCACGTCGCCGTCACTCCCTGATCCCCTGCGCTCTGCCCGCGACAGCCACGCTGCACCCGCGGCGATGCGCGACCCAGCGCAGCCTGGCGGCTACGGCGGCAAGTCTAGGGCAGGCCGCGGCCCTCACCCGCCACGACGCTGACACCCCGGGGCCACCAGAGCCGGCTCATAGCAGGCCGATGCGGCGGCCGCAGGCGATGGCATCCCGGCGGGAGCCGACGCCCAGCTTGCGGTACGCCGAGCGCAGATGGGTCTTCACGGTGTTGACCGACAGGAACAGCGCCTGTGAGATCTCCTCGTTGGTCATGTGCGAGGGCAGGAAGCACAGCACGGCCCGCTCGCTGTCGGTCAACGGCACGGTCGCCTGCTCCGCCGCGCCCGCCGCCCGCGGCGCCTGGGCCTCGAACCGTTCCAGGATCCGCCCGGCGAACCCAGCGTGGCGGCTGCTGGGCGGCACCAGGACGGTGATGGCGGACCGGACGGGGGCGCCCCCGTCCAGGAACACCCGGTATGCGCCGTCCGGCTCGGCCAGGGCGAGCGCCTGCTCCATGAGCCCGGCCGCCTGGCCGGCCGAGCCGAGGCGGCGGTGTGCCACCGCGGCCAGCAGCAGGCTGGTGATCCGCTCCTGCCGCGTCACCCCGTCAGTGCTGCCGTTCAGGCACGGCTGCACCGCGGACAGCACCGCCGTGAACTCGCCCGCCGCGATCAGCAGCCCGGCATGCAGCAGCCGGCCACTGGGCCGGCCCGCATGCTCACTGTCCTCGACCAGGAGCAAGATCGACCTGGCCCGGCCGGTATCGCCGGCCCGCAGCGCGACATCACCCTCCGCGACAGTGATCACATCGGACAGCACCGGATAGGCCGGGCCCCAGGCCGCACGGAGCCGGGACAACACCGTGCGAGCCGCCGTGCCGTCGCCATCGGCGAGCATGATCCGGGCGCGGATCAGCGCGGCCACCGCGCTCACCGAGGGCTCCCCGGGAAACTGGCCGGTGCGCTCCTGGTCGACGGCGTCGAGCAACCGCTGCGCCGCCGCCAGGTCGTCACGGCCCAGGCTGACCAGCGCGGAAGCGAGCCCGGCGAGCACCGGAGGCGCGGTGGTCCCCGCGGCGGGGGCGGCCTGAAGGTCAGCCGCGGACCGCTCGGCCGCGGCCAGGTCCCCGTACCAGGCCTCGGCCAGCGCCCGCCAGGCCCGGGCCCGCGCCTGGAACTCCGGGATACCACCCGCGCCGAGTTCCCGGTCGGCACGGCGCAGCGCGCGGCGGGCCTCCTGGATCTCCCAGCGGCGCAGCCCGGCGGTGCCCAGCGCGAACCAGAGCAGCCCGAGGGCGCGGTGCTCGGGCTGGGTGCTCACCCCCGGCTGGGACCGCTCGGCCAGGGACCAGCTCTCGGCGAGCAGTCCCGGATCGGGGTCGGTCCGGCCGGCGGCGTGCATCACCCGCAACGCCGCGATTGCCGGCTCCATGATCCGCCGCATCGCCGGTGCTGAGCGCTCGACCGACCGCCGCGCGCTGTCCAGGTAGGACGCGGCACCCTCGCGGTCGCCGTCCCAGAGCCGGGCGGCGGCCCAGGCCGCCGCTACGGCCGGGTCATCAGCGGACCGTTCGGGGGGGAAAAGAGCGAGCACCGCCTCCAGTTCCCCGGACCGGTCGCTCGTGACGGCGCCCGCGCCAGCCTCGGCGAGAACCTGCGCCGCATAGTCCCAGTCCTGCGCCTCAGCCGCGCAGCGCACTGCGTCGACGGGCCGCCCGTGCGCCGCATACCAGCGGGCCGCGCGCCGGAGCAGGACCGGGATTTCGTGCGGGAGTTCCCGGTGCAGCTCGGCGGTGAGCACCTCGCGCAGCAGCGGGTGATAGCGGTACTCGCCACGTTCCCGGTCGAGCGCGGCGACGAAGCTGTTCTCCCGGTTCAGCCGGTCCAGAGTCCGGGCGCTGCCGGACTGGCCGGTCAGCGCGTCCGCCAGGTCACCTGACACTTCCGTGGTGATGCTGGTGCGGAGCAGGAACGTCCGGGTCCTGGCCGGCTGCCTGCCGAGCACCTCGTCCCAGAGGTAGTCGGTCACCATGGGTTCGTTCCCGGCGAGATCGGTGATCCTCGCGCCGGGCTCCGAGCCTGCCCTGGCCCGCATCGCGGCGAGCCGGAGACCGGCCATCCAGCCTTCGGTGCGCCGGAGCAGTTCGTCCCTGGCGGCCCGGTCCACGTCGATACCCAGCATGGCGAAGTACGCGTCGGCCTCGTCGGGGGTGCAGGCGAGGTCGTGCCCGCCGATATCCGCGAGCTCACCGCCGACCCGCAGCCTGGCCAGTTGCAGGGCGGGCGGGCGACGCGCGGACAAGACCAGCCGCAGGCTGCCGGGTGCGTGCCGGATCAGCAGGTCAAGGCCGGCCAGCACGGCCTCGTCCGTCACCTCGTGCACGTTGTCGAGCAGCAACGTCACCGGCTCCGTGAACAGTTGCGCCGCTTCCACCAGGCGCAGCGGGAACCCGTCCGGCGAGGAGTCTTCCAGCGAGCGCAGGGCGTCGGGCGGCGCCGCCCGGTGCCGGGTCAGCCCGGCACAGACATATGCCCAGAACCACGAGTTCTGGTCACCGGCGTCCAGGGTCAGCCAGACGACCCGGCGCTGCCCCGGATTCGCGGCCGCGGCCCAGGTGGCACACGCGACGGTCTTCCCGGCCCCGGCTGGGCCGCAGACGAGGGTCACCCGGTGCCGGCTGGCCTGCTCCATGAGGCTGGTCAGCCTGCGACGGCGGAGCACCGGGAAATGGGACTGCGGGATCTGCAGCTTGTCTTCCAGGAACCGCGGCCGCGGCTCCTGCGCCCTCTCCCGTTGCGATTCCTGCGGCCTGCTCATGGTGCTGGTCATGGAACCCCCCGAGAACCGCTGACCGGTCCGGCGTGGACCACACGATCCCTAGCCCCCGGGATAAATGTGCTGGTCAGAGTTCTTTGATGGCTACTACCCCAGGTGCTCCAGTATCAACCGCGCCGGGTGATCATCCAATCACCCAGCGCAATCGCACCGGGTGACCGCAGCCGCTCTCACCCCCGCCGGGTGACCCGCTACACCGGCCGTAACCCGGCCGCGGAGCGAGCCGCTGACCGGACAGGCGGGTAATCCTCCCGGCGCACCACGCCCAGCACCGGTTCGCCGCACAGCCAGCGAAGCACGTTCTGCGCCCCCCGCCGGGCCGCGAACTGGAGGATCCCGGGGACCAGCCCGGAGTTGTGCGGGGAGCCGATCAGGTTGGGCAGTTCGAAGAACGGGTAGTTGGTCTGGAATTCCTTGCCCGGCGACGGCTCTTCCCACCAGGCGTCGATGGCCGCCGAGAAATCCGGGTGCGCCTGCAGGTGCTCATACAGGGCGCGCTCATCGATGATGGCGCCCCTGGCCACATTCACCAGCATGGCGTCCGGCTTCATCAGGCCGAATTCACGCGAGCCGAGCAGGCCGTCGGTGGCCGCGTTCAGCGGCAGCGCGATGACCAGCACGTCCGCCTCGGCGAGGACCAGATCCAGATCATCCAGGGTCCCGACGAACTCAACGGGTTCCGACGTCTGGCCGGTGGTGTTCACCGCGTAGATGCGTGCCCCGAAGGCCCGCATCAGGCGGCCGGTGGCCTTGCCGATCCCGCCGAAGCCCAGGATCCCGCACACGGCGCCGTTCAGCGTGCGGGACAGGGCGCCTTGATCGAACCGGCCGCTGGCCAGCGCGGCGTCCTGCTGCGTCAGCCGCTTGGCGAGACCCAGGGCCATGGCCATGACGTGCTCGGCCATGGGCGCGGCGTAGGCGCCCACATTGCTGGCCACCATTGCCTGGTCAGGAACGGCGGAGAAATCGACGTTATCGACGCCTGCGGAAAGCACCTGGATGAACCGGAGCGCCCGAGCCTGCTGCAACGCCCCGACCGGCAATTCCCGCCGCAGGTTCCAGGAGATCAGGGCGTCCGCCTGGCTCAGCACTCCCATGCGCTCACCCTTCGGGTATCGGCGCAGGAAGGCGAGGGTGACGGCACTGCCAAAGACTCCGGCATTGATCGCGGCGAACTCCTCGTCCACCGAGTAGCCGACCACCACCAGCGGTTCGCGGGCCATCGAGCCTCCGTTACTTCCCATGCTCCCTCGTGAAGCCTTTCTAGATCCCTGGTATTTCTAGGTCCTGGTAGTAGCTGTCCGGATCTATTCTCCCCGGTGGCAGCCTGGCTCCGCACCTGCCGCAGCTCGCCGCCCGGCCCGCGGCGGATCATAACGGCCGCAGTAACGGCGCCGGTCGGTGACTACGTGACTGGGCGGCTGGGATCCGTTTGGGCAGGCAAAACTGAGTGCGGCTGAATTCCGGGCGCTCTACCAAAGGCTGCGAGAACAGGCTCATTGGGGGAACGCGGACAGGCGCGGGGCGCTAGCCACACTACGCCCGCTGGGGTGCGCGCGCAGTCGTAGGGTCGGTGGACAACCGGCGCGTGATCGCGCCGGGACCGGCCCGCACAGCACCCATCGCGATCAGGTGCGGGGTTACACGCCGCGTTCCGCGATCAGCCGTCCCCCGGCCACCGCCGCGAGGAGCGCCTGATAGTCGCGCTCGTTCTGGTCCGCGTAGGTCGCGGCGAAATCCGTGATCGCCCGGTCGAACACGTCCGAGGCGCCGAGGTAGGCAGCGATCGCGATCCGGTCCCCCGACCTGGCATGCGCCCGGGCCAGCGTCCACCCGCACAGCTCGCCGTAGATGCGCAGGCCGCGAGGCACCAAGCTGTCGATGTTGAGGGAGAACTTCCAGTCCCGCAACTGGCGGACGTAGAAGTCGCGGGCCTGCCCGTCCGGCCCGGTGGTCCGCTGCCAGCCCAGGAAGATGTCGCTCGACGCCTGCATCAGGCGCTGCCCGGCCACCACCCGCTGACCCTCGTTGGCATAGGCGCTGGTACCCGCGAAAGGAGCGAGCACGGATGCCTGCGCCTCTTTGACCTGAAGGAACAGCGGGTCGCTGCCGTCCCGGCCGAGCATCAAGATGATCCAGCACCAGGTGCCCACGCTGCCGACCCCGACGACCTTGCGGGCCATGTCCGTGAACGTGAACTGCTCCAGCAGGACCCGGCGGTCAGATTGCAGCGTGCGCCGGTACCGGCCGATCAGGTTGCTCAGCTGCGGCCCGAACTCGGCGCTCTCGACCTGCCCGGGCAGCAGGTCAGCCAGCCGGACGATCAGCGGCGGAGCCGAGATGATCTGGAATCTGCCGTCTACCTGGCGGCACAGCTTGGCCAGCTCCAGGGCGCTGTCCCTGGTCCGCGCCTTGGCCAGGCCCTTATCCAGGAACACCCGCTGCCGCGCCGTCAGCAGCGCGTCGAACTGCCTGCGGAGGTCGTCCATGTCGGCTTTCGCGTACCAGACGCCCAGGTTGCCCTGGCCGGCGAAGGTGCGCATCGCCTGGCGGTACCGCCCGGCCGTGGCCATCAGGATCTTGCGGCGGTCCTTGCCGCTGAACCCGTTCTCGCGCGCGGCCACTTCCAGGCTGGCGGCCAGCCGCTTGACATCCCATTCCCAGGGCGCGGGCAGCGTCTCGTCGAAATCGTTCACGTCGAAGATCAGATTGCGCTCCGGCGACGCGAAAAGCCCGAAGTTCGACAGGTGCGCGTCACCGCAGGCCTGGACGATCAGCCCGGACCTGGGGGTGGTGGCCAGGTCGCTCGCCATGGGCAGGGCCGCGCCACGGTAATAGGTGAACGGCGACACCATCATCCGGCCGTACCGGACCGGCACCAGATCCGGCGCCCGGGACCGCGCCTGGGACTCCAGCAGGCTGACCGGATCAGGCCGGTCGGCTCGTGCCTCGAAGGTGACGTGGCTTTCCCGCGGCACCTCGCGGCGCGCTGCCTTGCCCCGGGCGGCACGCTGGGCCGGGGTCAAGTCCGGCGGGGCCGATTCCGCCCGCACAGCCTGCTTGCGCTGGGTTCGGGGGCCGGCAGTCAGCACCCGCGTGGCTGCCGCGGGAGACCTGAGCCGTGCAGGCTGCTTAGCCGACGCAGGAGACGTGGCCCGCCCAGGCCGTGTGGCGGTATCTCCGGGGGTGGCCGCCGACTTGGGCTGAGCCGCCGGCCTGGGCTGAGCCGCCAGCCTGGGCTTAGCCGCCAGCCTGGGCTTAGCCGCCAGCCTGGGCTTGGCCGCTGCGGGGGGATTGGCTGCCGCCGGGGACTTGGCTGCGGGCTTTGCGGGGGCACGGCCGTTCGAGGCGCCGTGGGCTTCGTCGGCTGCCGTCGCCTGTTTTGACCTTGTCGCCCGGGTCACGCTGCTGTGTCTCGGCTCTGCCATAACAGTTCTTTGTCCCTCCCACGCGGGCCCGCCGGGCGGGAACGGCGCCAAATCCGCCATCAACAACGGTCAGCCACGCCTACCCTGGCCCGTTACCCGATCGGGCCGCCTCACCCGTTGCGGGTGACCTGCCTGATCACGTTCCTAGTGCAGCGGCGCCCGCTCGTCCAGTCAGCCTGCTCCGGGCGTGTCCGCTGGGGCAGCGCGCGACGGATGAGACCCCAGGTGACCCACTCCCCAGGATCAACGGTCTTTCTGCGCCATTTCGAGCGCCGCTGGCCTACGTTTCCGGCAAACGTGGACTCTTGGTGTTGCCGTGCCGACCGGCGGCGTCCATGAACCGGCCGGGCATACCGGGCATTCTCCCGTCTCTGCGGTCAGGCGGGGCAGCAGGCGCAAACCGGCGCAGCCCCCGCCACGCTCACGCGATGTAGAGATCATCGGTGCGGCCGGGACACATCGCCCTGACCGGGTGATGCGCCGCAGGTATCCCACCGGTCAGCCTTGTGCACGACCGCTGCCGAGCTGGCTCCGGTGCCACGACTGAGCCGCCGCCAGCTCGGCGGCGGAGTCTCACGAGTGAGACGGAGGGCTGTCATGAACCGTTCGCGATTCCTGTCGCTCCCGCGTCCCGCTGCTCCCATGCGATGGCCAGCACGGTTCGCGCCGGCCCCCGCGGTCGCCGCGTCAGTAGTCGCCCAGCCTGGGATCATCGGGCCCCCGGTCACCAGGCCCCGGATCGGCAGGCCCCGGATCGGCAGACCCCGGGTAAGACCGCATATCGCAAGGCCGGACAGCCGGGCGGAACGTCGGCCGGAGGTCGAGGCGAGGACCGGGACCGGGACCGGGACCATCCTGTGCCTGGGATTGTCGATCTCGCTTGAGACAGGCCGGACTGACCGGCTCACCGACATCATTCTGGACCGCGTCCTGCGCTCCGCGTGCCCGGTGGGAACGGTCATCCTTGACCTGCGCCCGTGCGCCGACATCGACGGCGACAGCCGGACAGCCCTGGTGTCGCTGCACCATCGGCTGGCGTCCACGGGCACGCGGCTGCGGATCACGACGAACTGCCGCGAGCTGGCCCGGCGGCTCGGCGAGGCTGACCTCCGCCAGTACCTTGGCCCCGACGCGATCCACGACAGCTTCCGCGCGGCCGTGCTCGCCACGTACGCGGCATTGCCCGGGCCCGGACTGGTTACCGCCCAGGTCCGGACAGCGCTCGACACTCCGGTCGAGGCGCTGGGTTCCTAGCGGGCACGCCCGGTGTTTCGAGCTGACAGTTCCGGCGCGCCGCCTGACCGGACGGGGGAACGGCCGGCCAGTCAGGCCAGGCAGCGGGCCGGGCAGGTGTGAGCGCCCACGATCATCTCCACCGGATCATCCGTGCAGCACGGCCGTCCCGGACCGGACATTGGAAGGTAGGGTCCATAGGCGTGACCCCAGCCACCCGGCCGACCCGGTTGGCCCGGCTCACCCGGTCCGGCCGGGATAGCGGTAACCAGTTCGGGCTGCTGCTGCTCATCCTGGTCACCAGCTACCTGATCTCAGCCTTCACCACCGGCGTGCTGGTCAGCATCATCCAGATTGTGCTGTTCGTCGCGGTGGCGCTGCTGGCGCTGCGCACCGAGGGATTCGGCAGGCGGGCCGCGCAACTGGCGATCGTCGTGGCTGTTGTCGGCTCCGTGGCCGCCATCACCCTGTCGCTGACGCATTCCGCGGACGCCGGCGCTGGCGTGACCAGCCTCTGGACCGCGCTGATACTGCTCTTCTCCGTCGCGCTCATCGTGCGGCGTGTCCTCGTCCAGCCCGAGGTCACCCTGCAGGGCATTTTCGGCGCGATCAGCGCCTACATGATCATCGGGTTGATGTTCGCCGCTTTCTACGGAGCCATGTACCGGTTCGGAGGCAACACATTCTTCGCCGATCGGTCGGCAGGCAATTCCCGGACATTCCAGTACTTCAGCTTCACTACCCTGACGACGCTCGGCTACGGCGACTACACCGCGGCTGGCAGCGGGGGCCAGGCCGTCGCGGTGATCGAGGCGATGGTCGGGCAGGTCTTCCTGGCCACCCTGGTGGCCCGCCTGGTGGCATCGTTCCGGGGGATGCAACGTGGCCCGCAGCAGGGTCAGCCGATCCAGGACAGTCAGCAGGCTCCCGGTAACGAGCGGCCGTCCGCAGCACGCCGCTGGCGACCACCCCCCACGGGCCGGCAGCGGCTATTGCGCGCTGTCCGCCAGCCGACCCGGGTGCCCCAGCGCAGGCGTACCGCATCCCCCGCTCGTGCCCGGCCCGGGCGTCAATGACCACGATGCCCAGAACGATGAAGATGATCTACTTCGGGAGGGTCTCTGTCGGTACGTCGTGGTCGGGATGCCCGGATTCGAACCGGGGCCTCCTGTCCGGCCAGAATCCGGCCAGATCGTGGTCGCCGGACCGGACCGCCTCTTGGTCGTCGCCCCGCACCACACGTGGATGCCAGAATGTGATTTCATGACGCCGCGAAAAGATCTGGTGGAGCACTCGGCACCTTTCCTGCCCGAGGGCAGCGAGATCCGGCACGTGTTTATCTGCCAGGCAGCGCCGAACTTCTCTTACTTCGTCATCACGTATCTCACAGGGCTCACCATGCACCGGATCAAGTACCGCTGTGTGGCCGTTACCCCGGACGCCATTTACGTACTAGAAAGCAGCAAGCTGTCGGGTGGTGCAAGGCCACAGTCTCTAGTCGGCACGATGCCACGCCACACCCAACTCGGCCCGGTGTCCGGTCGGTGGGCTCAGATAACCATTCGCGGCGAGCGCCACTGGGTGCACAAGCGCTTCCACCCCTGCATCGCCGCCGCCGATCGTGAGGCCGGCTTCACGTGGGAGCAGGTGCGCTAGCTCCCGTATTCGCATCCGGACCTCCTGCGGACGAGCGGCCTTTGCCTCGATACGGCCAAGAGCCCGCCACTTCCCCCCCGTCCTCCTGACAGGTGCCGAGGTCTTGCCGGGGAAGATCAGTCTTCAGGGACGAACCCGATGCTTAGTTACTCACTTAGTTACTCACCCAGCAACAGCCGCCGAGCGGTCGGCCAGGTCAGGACGTATGAGCTGGGTGTTTGTGGTCGGGATGCCCGGATTCGAACCGGGGGCCTCCTGCTCCCAAAGCAGGCGCGCTAACCAAGCTGCGCCACATCCCGTGCAACGGAACGTAGCCTACCGTCCCGCAGCACCTGACCCGCTGAGCGCACGCGGCCGACGGCATCCCAACCTGGCCCTGTCCCGCTGTGTCCGGCAGGTCCGGCGGTTCACCCGAGATGGCCCGCAGCCGGTACGCTGTCGGTGCAGACCCGGTGGCCGAGCCAGGAGTTCCCGCCGAGCCCGCGGGCGTAGCTCAATGGCAGAGCGCCAGCCTTCCAAGCTGGTCATGAGGGTTCGATTCCCTTCGCCCGCTCCAGTGGTTCCCGCCCAGGTCAGATGCATGATCATTAATCTCCGAGTGACCTTCAGAATGCCCTGCTGCGTCCGCGTGCCCGTCGTGTGCCCGTTCCGCTGGTTGCGTTGCGCTTCGCCTGCCCCGCGATTTTGCCTGCCGACACCCCTGCCACACTCCTGGGGTCACGAGTCTGGGGATGCGTCCCGGGCACCCCGGCTGCCATAACACCCGCCGCGTTGGGACGAGCTTGCCCTGTCTTGGCATGGATATCACTACGGCCAGACGCTGTCTTTCGTGCCGGACGAACAGGCGCGGGGCCCTCCGACTCCGAGACGGAGGCCCCGCGCGGCGCGGCGCCACCCATCCGCGTGCCACACAGCACGGCAATCCAGGGTGAATCACGGTGACTCACGGGCACCCGCGAGCCAGCGACCAGGACCGCCGCCCCGCAGGTCACGCGGCAGGTCGTGCTACCGATCTTCCAAGCTGGTCGTGAGGGTCCGACCCTTGGCGCGCTCTTCTCGCTCCGGCACAGGTGATCCCAGAAGAAGCCCAGCCCTCACCACGCGGTCCGCGGACGCCTAGACCTGGGCCGGTGCTTCCAGGGCCACCACGTCGGCGACAATGCAGCTGACGTTGTCGGGACCTCCGCCGTCGATGGCCAGCGCGATCAGATCCGCCGCGGCCTGATCCGGATCGGTGACATTGAGCAGGACTCGCGCCAGCGCATCCGCCGCCACCACCTGGTGCAGGCCATCCGAGCAGAGCAGGTACCGGTCTCCGGGCCGCGCCTCGCGCAGCTGGAGGTCAGGCTCGGAGTTACCCCCGTCCAGCGCCCGCAGCAGCATGAAGCGCTGGGGGTGGGAGGCGACCTCCTCGGCCGTGATCTTGCCGTCGTCCAGCAAGGACTGCACCAGCGTGTGGTCCTGGGTGATCTGGAACATCTCGCCGTCACGGACCAGATAGGCGCGCGAGTCACCGATGTGCACGAGCCCCAGCTGCGAGCCTGACCACAGCAGAGCGGTCAGCGTCGTGCCCATGCCTCGCAAGGATGGGTCGGCCTTGACGATGTCGCTCAGCGTGCTGTTAGCCCGGCGCACCGCATGATCGAGCGCGTTGAGCAGTTCACCGGCCGGTACCTGGGTGTCCAGCGGTCGCAGCGCCTCGATGACGGCCGCGCTGGCCACCTCGCCAGCGGCGTGGCCCCCCATCCCGTCGGCGACCGCGAGCAGCCTGGGCCCCCCATAGACCGCGTCCTCATTGTCCTGGCGGTGCAGGCCGATATCGGACTGCACCGCGTAGCGGACGGCAAGCTTGCCCTGAGCATCAGGCATGACGGTGTCCTTTCCGGACAGATAGCCGACGAGGAAGGCAGCGAGCTGACGCCGGGCCGCGGTCTCCGCCTCGATCTGAGCCCAGTACGCGGCCAGTTCCGACGCCGCCTGCACCGGTGGCAGCGTGCTCACGGCGCGGATCGAGGCCAGCGGCATGCCCAGGCGGCGCAGCCAGGCCACCAGCCTGGCCTGCTCGAGCTGGGCCGGAGCGTAGAAACGGTACTGCGACACCGGGTCGACCCGGACCGGGCACAGCAGGCCCAACTCGTCGTACAGGCGAAGCGCCTTGCGCGAAAGCCGGGACGCCCGAGCAAAAGCCCCGCTGGTCATCAGCTCCACTCGTGCCCTCCTCATACTGAGCAGGTTGCCCAGCGAAATCAGGTTCGGCCTGGCCCCAGGGGCAAGGTCAAATCACTGCCTCGGCGGCGGTCAGTCCTCTCCGGAGAACCGCTCCCATGCTGCCTGCTTCGACACGCCAAGCGCCTCCCCGATGCGGGTCCAACTGATGCCCCGCGCGCGCAAGGTGGCCACATGGTCATGTACGGCGGCATCGACCTGTGAAACCACAGCTTGAACCCGTGCCAGGCTCGCGAGCAGCTCGTCATCTGGTCGCTCGCTCCACGAGCCGAACTCGCGCACCGTCTCCTCGGCGATGATCCGATCGCAGAGATCCACGCATTCGTTACAGATGTAGACGCCCGGACCGGCGATGAGCTTGGCGATCGAGTCCTTGTCCTTGCTGCAGAACGAGCAGCACAAGGTCTCGATTTTGCTGGCAGCTGGCACGGGACTTCGAGAATTCGCCATATCGTCAGGGTATCCTTGACGACCTGTCGAGTCAAGGTAGGCTTGACGGACCTGATCCAGTGGCGCAAAGGACTTCCGCCTTCAGCGGCCTGCTCCGCCTGGCTGCGGCGCTCAGCGGCGTGCCGTGTCCTCCGGATGGATGACCTCGTGCACGTCACGGCCAGCCGGGGCCGCCGTGGAGATGGTGAACGCGTGCCGGATCGTCGCGGTCAGCCACAGCGCGATCGTGGCGGCCACCAGGACGGCCAGCGCGGCCGTGCTGGCGGTGATCAGCCCGATTACCCCCGCGGCGAGAGCAATGACGCCGAGTGTGGTCGCGATCGCCACGAAAACATGGGTCGGCCGGGATCGCGTACCGGTGTACAGGTCGCCGACCGCGCCGAGCGCACATCCGCCGATGATGCCCAGGACCATCACCTCGGCCGTTGTCCCCCGCGCACTGGAAATCAGCCACAGGCTCGTGCCGTGCAGGAATGTCGCGTACACCGCCACGATGGCGCCCATGAACAGCGTGGTCACCCCATCCTTCCAGGTCAGCATCATTGCCTGCGCCTCCCTACGTCAGCTAGAAGTGCCACCATCAGCATCGCGCCACGCAGGCCGGCCCAGGCAGGGCCTGAGGTCCCCGCCACCTGGACGCTGGTCCTGAACCGCGCCCACGGGCCAGGTCACGGCGAGCGGGAGAACCGGGTCAGTCCAGCGGACAGGCCGTTGAGCAGGCCAGGGCCCCGGGCACTTACCGCGCGAGGTCGCCGATCGCCTCGATCACCTCGGTGAAGGCCGTCCAGGCCAGCCCGGTGTCCTCGGTCTGCGTGTGCGGGCCCCGGAAATCACCGAGGCACAGCGTGAGGTCGTCCAGGCTCCAGCGCATCCGGTACATGTGCCGGGCGGCGGCGCTGACCGGGTGGCCGGTGAGCCCGGCGTAGCGGTCAGCCTCGCGGGTGCCCGCACCGGCCACGATCCACAAGTCACGCTCCGGCAGCGCCAGGCCAACGGTGTCCCAGTCGATCAGGCGCAGCTGGCCCGCGCTGCGCATGATGTTGCCCGGATGCGGCTCGCCGTGAGTGAGCACGGCCGGCCCGCTGCGGGCGGTCTCGCGGACAAGCTCGTCGAAGCGCGCCAGGGCCCGGCCGAGCTGGTGGCGGTGCCGGGCCAGCAGCTGACGGGCCGGCTCACTGTAGGGGCCGCCACCCCACGGCTGGCTCAGCTCGCCGAGCGCGGCCTCCAGAGCTGGCCGGCCAGCCAGATCCGGGCTGCGGGTCCGCGCCGTTCGCCGGGCCAGCGGGGTGGCGTTATGCAGCGTGGCCAGGATGTCGATGACGGCCAGCCGATCACGCTCTGGCATCTCGTCGCCCCAGTCCCCGAATGCGCCGTCCAGGTGAGGAAACACGGTGATGGCATGCCCGGCACCCAGCGGGGCCAGTGCCTGCCCCAGGCCGGTCGGCACCGGCGCGACGGCGAACTCCAACCCGGCCTGGCGCAGGGCGATCACCGTCTCCATCGAGGCCCGCAGGTCCGCGTATCCCGCCGCCGGGCCGGTGCCACGCCAGCCGCCGCTCAGCTCGGCAACGGTGACAAACCAGCGGCCGCCTGCGGTATCGGTGAGCTCCCAATGGTGATCACCGAAGCCCACCGGCGCGTAGCGCAGCTCTGCGGACGCAAGACCCCACTGCTCCCGCAGGACGCGGGCCAGCTCGCACTGATCAATGTTGCCTGGCTGCTCCTGCACGGCCCTAGCGTAGGAGCGGTGGTCCAGCATGGCGGTGCGCTCCGTCGCGGCACCGGCCGCAGCACGACCGGGGCCCGGCGATCCGGCCGGCGCCGGTAGCCGCCTCAGGGCCGCTGGGACAGACGCGCCTCCGGCAAGATCGGCTCGAACAGCTCGACGGGATTGCCCGAAGGATCGTCGATCAGGATCTGCTTGCCGCCTACGCCAGTGACGATGTCGTTGCGGAAATGGGCACCGCCCCGCCGCAGGGCCTCGACCGTGCCGGCGAGGTCATTGACCTCAAGGGTGAACCGGTTCCATCCGCCCGGCTGCGGCTGGGTGCCGTCGGGCATGGCCTGGCCGCCACCTGGCCCACCGCCCGGGGCGCTGAGGACCAGGCGAAGGTCACCCCGGGACAGCATCGCGAACGAGGGAGCCGGGTGCATCTCCTCGCGGAACCCTAGATTCTGGCAGTAGAACGCGATCGCCTCGGCTACATCGTTAACGATGTACCGGACGCTGACGGTTGCCATCAGACGCGCCTCCTTGCGGCGGACGACCTGCCGATCGATTCCGTAGTCAGCGTAGCCACGCTGGCCTGACACGAGCGCCGGAGCTCGCCATCGTCCCAGCCCAGACCATTACTTAACGCATTGATCGAAGCGCTTCGACATCGATCGTGGCGGAGCGGCCGACACAGTTTCGCGGACTGCGCCACAGTTCATCAACGGCCGCCAGGTTCCGGCCAGAATCCCAGCCCAATGGACCTTTCGGAGGGGCATCCGGCGAGCCGCGGGAAGTCATCCCTGCTCGGGATAGGCCGACCCTTCGGTCAGGCGTAACGCCCTTGACACGACTCTGTAACGATGAAAATGTCGAAGCGCTTCGATAGAGCGGGGTCGCAAGGTCCATCGCACGAAGGGAAAGGGAGAATCGTCCATGATCAGAAAGCTGCGCTACCTTGCGCTGACCCCAGTGCTGGCCATTGTCGTGGCCCTGGCGACGGCCACCGCCGCATCCGCCGCCGTGTGGTCGTCCACCGCCAAGTTCGGCTCCTGGTCGAACGGGGGCTACACGCTGTACAACGACGTCTGGGGCAGCGGCGCGGGACCGCAGACCATCTGGGCGAACTCCGTCAGCAACTGGGGAGTCTGGTCGAACCAGCCCAACACCGGCGGCGTGAAGTCGTTCCCGAACGACACCAGGTACATCGGCGCGTCACTCAGTTCGCTGAGCTCAGTCACGTCCAGCTTCAACGTGACGAACCCCAGCGGTGGCGCCTACGAGACCGCGTACGACATCTGGGACACCGGCAACGCCTACGAGACGATGCTCTGGATGAACAAGACCGGCGCGGTCGGGCCGCTCGGGTCCGAGGTAACCACCGTCTCGGTCGGCGGCTACCGGTGGAACGTCTACAAGGGCAGCAACGGCTCGAACCAGGTGTTCTCCTTCGTCAACACCGGCAGCACGACCTCGGGCACGGTGAATATCCTGGCCGTGCTCAAGTGGATTGAAAGCCAGGGCTGGTTCGGCAACATCACCCTCGGCAACGTCCAGTTCGGCTGGGAAATCACCTCGTCCAGCGGCGGGGAGAATTTCCAGGTCAACAGCTTCTCAGTCAGCGGCTGACCCGTCTGTGGCCTGCGGGGGCCCGCTGGGGCGGGCCCCCAGCGGGCCCCCGTACCGCGAGTGCCGGCCGGCAACTCATTCAGTGCCAGGTGCGCGGCCTCCGTGCCTGCGGCGGCTGATCGTGAGACGATCGCCGCAACGGGCAATTCGCGGAGGGGCGCGACGTGTTAGACCGGCTTGAGCATCGCGAGATCGACCGGCGCACCCGCCGTATGGGTGTCCTGCGGCCGGGGACACTCCCCCAGCCTGACCGGCCGGCCGGGACCGACCTGATACCGCAGATCAAGCACATCGTCGTGCTGATGATGGAAAACCACTCCTACGACAGTTACTTCGGCATGCTCACCGGGCGCGGTGCGGGATTCCCGCTGCGGCCAGACGGCACGCCGGACATCGCCAACCCCCGGCGCGGCGGCGACCCGGTCCGCGCGTATCACCAGAAGTCCACCGTGCAGGCGGAGCAGGTGCCGACCCAGAGTTGGCACGCCAGTTACCTGCAGCGCGGCGGCGGCGCGTGCGACGGGTTCGTGACCAGCACCCAGGCCCTGGCGCCCAAGCGGGACCCCACGGTGCCCATGGGCTACTGGACCGGGCAGGACCTGCCCTTCTACTACGGCCTGGCGAGGACGTTCCCGCTGGCCGATCACTGGTTCTGCTCCTGCCTCGGCCCGACGTTCCCCAACCGCCGCTTCCTGATCGCCGGGACCGCGCACGGCCTCGTCGATGACCTGCCCTTCGACCTCGTGGACTACCCGCCGGCGGGGACGATCTTCGACATGCTCACCAAGCACGGCATCTCGTGGGTGAACTACCACCACGTGTCCAAGGCCCGCATCGTGCTCAAGCGACTGCTCGGCGGGCACGGGCTCGTCGCGGCGCGCCGCTTCGTGGCCCTGGGCCGGTGGTTCCCGCCGCTGCTCAACCTGGAACGGGGCAACAAGTCGTTCACGGCCGGCCTGTACCCGCTCGGGCTGGCCCGCTGCCTGCTGCATCTGCGGACTTCCGACCAGTTCTTTGCGGACGCTGACAATGGCACACTCCCCTCGTTCAGCATTGTCGATCCTGATTTCGGGTCGTTCTCGGAGGAGAATCCGCAAGACATTCAGCTCGGTGAGAGTTTTGCCGCCGAAGTGATCAACCGGGTCATGCACGGCAAGGGATGGAAGGACACCCTGCTCATCTGGGTCTACGACGAGCACGGCGGCTACTACGACCATGTCGACCCGCCGGCCGCGCCGCCGCCCGATGATGTCGAGGGCCGGAGCCTGCTGACGCTGCCGGGCTGGGTGCAGGCGTGCCTGCGGACCGTCCTGAAAGGGCCGCTCGCCCAGCTGGCCCAGGCGGATGCCGGGCCGCGCCGCTACGACCGGTACGGATTCCGGGTGCCCGCGGTGATCGTGTCGCCCTACGCGCGGCCTGACTACGTCTGCAGCCAGGTGCTCGATCACACCTCGGTGCTCAAGCTGATCGAGCAGAAATGGAACCTGCCGCCGCTCACCGACCGGGACGCGGCGGCCGCTTCCCCGCTCGACGCGCTCGACCTGGCCAGCCCGCCCGCCTTCCTGGCGCCGCCGGACCTGCCGCCGCCCGCCGTGCCGTGGCGGCCTCAGTAGCGGCCGGTCAGTTGTAGAGCCAGACGCCGAAGGCATCGCCGGGCAGGCCGTTGACGCTGTTCCCGTCAGTCCACAGGTAGCTCGGCGCGGAAATCAGCGTGCCATCCGGCGGCGCGAGGCCGTTACTGCTGACCTCCACCGGGTTCAGCGTCCACGGGCCGGCGAACGTGCCCGCCTGGCCGCTGAGCGTGGTGAACCGGCCCTGCAGGAACTGGGTCCACCGCGTGTTGGCCACCGGACGGGCCGGCTGCGGCCTCGTCCTCGTCAAGGTCCAATCCGCCGCCGCCACCGCGGACGTGTAGACAGGGCCGTGCACCCCGAAGGTCTTGCCGACGATGCTGCCGTCCGGCAGCGTGACCGAGAACCGGACCGCGTTGCCGGCCTGGTTGAAGTAGATGCTCACCAGCACGCCTGAGCCGGCGGGCACCGCCGCACTGAAGTTCATGATCTGGGTGATCGGCGGCGCACCCGGCTCCTCCACCTGGAACAACCCGCGCCAGCCATTCGGGCAGGTGACGATGTTCACGCCACAGGGCACGATCCCGGCCCGGGCGTACTCGGTCGCCGAGGCGCTGAGCCCGACGTAGAACGAGGGCGACGTGCTGATGAGCCCCCGCGACGTTGGCACCACGATCAAGGCCTGCGCGAACCGGAAATCGCGCCCGCTGGCCTGATAGCCAGACGTGATGCAGGACGGCTGGGGGGCGGCTGGGGCATCGGACAGGGCAGGTGCGTTTGCGTCAGGCCCGCCGATGTTGAGCAGCGGGCAGTTCGCGTCCGTGTAGATGGGCGTGCCGCCGGACGGCGAGTTGACGATGGTGCTTCCGGCCTGGGGGGCGTTCGCGGTGCTCGCCGCGCCGGCAGCGCCGGCGCTGAAACTGAGTGTGGTGACCGTGACGCCTGCCGCCGCAGCGGCCAGCAGGGTCCGGGTGACGTTTCTTCGCATTGCTGGAGTCCTTTCCTTCTTACGGGTTGTAGAGCCAGATGCCGAACGCGTCCCCGGTCAGGCCGTTGAAGCTGTTCCCGTCGGTCCACAGGAAGCTCGGCGCGGAGAGCAGCGTCCCGCCCGGCGGCGCCACCCCGTTGGTGGTGACCTCGACCGGGTTGAGCGCCCACGGGCCGGTGAAGGTGGCCTGCTGGCCGCTCAGCGTGGTGAACCGGCCCTGGAAGAACTGGGTCAGCCGGGTGTTGGCCAGTGGAACCGTTGGAATCGGCGAGGTGCCCGTGAAGAGCCAGTCGGCCATCGCCACGGCGGTGGTGTAGACGGAGCCGTTCACCGCGACGGTCCGGCTGATGGTGGTGCCGTCCGGCAGCGTGACCGTGAACCGGACCGCGTTACCCACCAGGTTGAAGTAGACGCTGAAGAACACCCCGTCGCCGCCGGCCACTCCGGTCAGCGGGACGCTGACGAAGACACCTGGGGTACCGAACTGGATCACCTGGTAGAAGGCCGTCCAACCGTCCGGGCAGGTGTCGACGTTGACGGTGCACGCGGCGATGCCCGCATGCGCCCATCCGTTCGGCCGCGTGGCGGGTCCTATGGTCCCCCCGTCGTTGAGGCCCACATAGAACTGCGGAGACGTGTCAACTACTCCGGCGATGGTCGGCACCGTGATGACCGCCTGAGCGAACCGGAAGTCCCGCCCGCTGGCCTGGTAACCGGACATCGCACAGGTCGGCGGGGTGGCAGGCGCGTTCGTGGAACCCCGGAGCGGGCCGCCTATGAAGCCGTCGCAGCCCGCGTTCGTGTAGATGGGCGGGCCGCCGGAAGGCGGGTTGAGGACGGTGCCGCCGACCCGGGCCGCACCGGCCGTGCTGGCCGCATTGGCGGCGCTCAAGCCGAGGGTGGTGACCGTAACGCTGGCGGCCGCGGCGGCCAGCAGTGTCCGGGTGATGTGTCTTCGCATCGCTGGATCCCTTCCAGACGGGAGGGCCGGCCGGCGATGGCGTCCGCCAGTCGAACCCGGGTGAGTTCGTTCGGATGGCGCTGCCCGGGTCCGGACACGGTCAGGGCCCGGGCAGCATCGCGCACGGCGGGATCTAGGGGTTGTAGAGCCAGACCCCGAAGGCGTCTCCCGGCAGGCCCTTGAAGCTGTTCCCGTCCGTCCACAGGAAGCTCGGCGCCGAGATCAGCGTCCCGGACGGCGGGGCGAAACCGTTGCTGGTGGCTTCGACCGGGTTGAGGGTCCACGGGCCCTCAAAGGTGCCCTGCTGGCCGCTGAGCGTGCTGAACCGGCCCTGGAGGAACTGGGTCAGCCGGGTGTTGGCCACCGGCGCGGCCGGGCCCGAGCCAAACTGTGACCAGTCCGTCACCGCGACCGCGGTGGTGTAGACGGAGCCGTTCACCGCGACCGTCTGGCCGGTGCTGGTGCCGTCCGGCAGCGTGACCACGAACCGGACCGCATTGCCCACCGAGTTGAAGTAGACGCTGAAGAACACCCCGTCACCGCCGGCCACCCCGGCCAACCGGACACGAACGAAGACGCCCGGAGTGCCGTTCTCTTCTACCTGGTAGAAACCCTCCCAGCCGTTCGGGCAGGTGTCGACGTTGATGGGGCAGGGCTCAAGGCCGGCGTGCGCGAACCCGTTCGGGTCCGAGGCCGGTCCCAGGATTCCGTCGTTGAGGCCTATGTAGAACGACGGCGACCCGAACCCTCCGTTGGTGGTCGGCACGGCGATCACGGCCTGTGCGAACCGGAAATCCCGCCCGCTGGCCTGGTAACCGGACATGGCACAGCCCGGCGGGGCGGCGGGGCCGTTGATGGGACCCTTGAAGTTGCCGCAGTTCGCCATGGTGTAGATGGGCGCGCCACCGGACGGCGGGTTGAGGATACTGCCCGCCCGCGCGGTGCTCGCCGCACTGGCGGCGCTCGCGGCGGTGAAGCCGAACGTGGTGACCGTGACGCCGACGGCCGCAGCGGCCAGCAGCGTCCGGGCGATATGTTTGCGCATCAGCGGAATCCTTCCTGGTCGGACTGCCAGCAGACGATCGCGTCGGCCACCCGGACGCTCAGGTCGTGACGGCGCGGCCCGGGCCCGGGCACACTGTCTGGGCCCGGGCCGCGCCGTTGCGAGCTGGATTTAGGGGTTGTAGAGCCATACGCCGAAGGCGTCGCCCGGCTCCCCCTTGAAGCTGTTCCCGTCGGTCCACAGGAAGCTCGGCGCCGAGATCAGCGTCCCGCCCGGAGGCGCGATCCCGTTGGTGGTGACCTCGACCGGGTTGACCGTCCACGGGCCGTTGAACGTGCCCTGCTGGCCGCTGAGCGTGGTGAACCGGCCCTGGAAGAACTGGGTTACCCGGCTGTTGGCCAGCGGCACGGCCGGAGCTGGCCTGGTGGTCGTGAGGGACCAGTCGGCGAGGGCCACCGCAGTGGTGTAGATGGGCCCGTTCACTGCCGTCGTCTGGCCGAAGGTGGTGCCGTCCGGCAGCGTCACGACGAACCGGAGGGCGTTGCCCACCGAGTTGAAGTAGATGCTGAAGAACACCCCGTCACCGGCGACAACACCAGTGAAGGGAACGGTGACGTCGAGCGTCGGAACGCCCTGCTGCATCACCTCGTAGAAGCCCTGCCAGCCGCTCGGGCAGCCGAGGGTGATGGCGCAGGGCTCGATGCCGGCCCGGGCGAACTCCGTCGGCGAGGAGTAGAGCCCGACGTAGAGGTCCGGCGACGTAGCGAGGGACCCATTCGACGTCGGCACCGCGATCACGGCCTGGGCGAACCGGAAGTCCCGGCCGCTGGCCTGATAACCGGACCGGGCGCAGGACGCGGAGGTGATGGTCGCGTTAGCCGCATTCACCGAGGCCGACCCGCCGATTACTGGAATAACGACCGGCGGGCAGTTCGCGTCCGTGTAGATGGGCGTGCCGCCGGACGGCGGGTTGATTATGTGGGACGCCGTGCTCGCCGCGCCGGCCGCTGTGCAGCCCAGGGCGGTAACGGTGGCGCCCGCCGCGGCTGCGGCGAGAAGGGCGCGGGTCATGCGTCTGCGCATCGGTGGTACCTCTCATTTCCAGTGCAGATGGCTAGCGGAAGAGCTTGATTGCTCACGAGTTGTAGAGCCAGGCGCCAAAGGCATCACCGGGCAGGCCGTTGAAGCTGGTCCCGTCGGTCCACCGGAAGCTCGGCGCCGAAACAGGCTTCCGGCCGGAAGTCGCGCCCGCTGGATTCATAGCCAGAGCAGGCACCTGAGTTGAGCTCTAGCTGGTAGCTGATGCACGGCGGCGAGAGGATCGGGGTTCCGACCGACGGCGCGTTGGAATGCGGCGTAGTCGCGGCTGCGGCGAGGAGTGCGCGTGTCATGCGTCTGCGCATCGGTCGATACCTTTCCGGTCAGTCCGGTTCCGGTGCGGAGCCGGACCATGTCGTCCCAGCCGGAGGGTTCGGCTGACCGCCAGTACGTGGCCTGGCCAGGGTGGTATGCGGGAGGCCCGCGTACCGATGCGGGGGGCGCGGCCCAGCGGGGAAACCCCGCTGGGCCGCGCCATTCCAGCGAGCGATTTACGGGTTGTAGAGCCAGACACCGAAGGCGTCACGGGGCAGGCCCTGGTAGCTGTTCCCGTCGTTCCACAGGTAGCTGGGCGCCGAGATCAGCGTTCCGGCGGGCGGAGCGTGCCCGTTGGTGGTGGTCTCGATCGGGCTGAGCACCCACGGGCCGTCGAACGTGCCCTGCGAGCCGCTGAGCGTGGTGAACCGGCCCTGGAAGAACTGGGTCAGCCGGGTGTTGGCCAGTGGAACCGTCGGAATCGGCTGGGTGTCGTCGTTGCTCCAGTCGGCCTCCGCCACCGCGGCGGTGTAGATGGAGCCGTTCACCGCGACCGTCTGCGCGGAGGTGGTGCCGTCCGGCAGCGTGACCACGAGCCGGACCGCGTTGCCGACCGAATTGAAGTAGATGCTGAAGAACACGCCATCACCGGCGGCCACCCCGTCGAAGGGCACGTGCACGGTGAGGAGCGGAGTGCCGTCCTGGAAGACCTCATAGAAGCCCTCCCAGCCGTTCGGGCAGCCGCCGCCGGTGCAGGGCTCGATGCCCGCATGGGCCCACCCGTTCGTGTCCTGAAGCCCCACGTAGAACTGCGGGGAGATGTCGACGACTCCGTTCGAGGTCGGCACCCTGATCACGGCCGACGCGAACCGGAAGTCCCGGTTGCTGGCCTGGTAGCCGGACTGGGCACACAGATCGGTGTCGCAGTTGGCGTTGGTGTAGATGGGCGTGGTGCCGGACGGCGGGCCGGTCGTATGGGTCGTCGTACTCGCCGCGCTGGCGGCACCGGCGGCCGTGAGGCCCAGGGTGGCGGCGGTCGCTCCGGCCGCCGCGGCGGCGAGCAGCGTCCGCGTCATGCGTCTGCGCATCGGTCGATACCTTTCATCTCCAGTCCGTTCCGTATCCGGAACGGGACCATGACTTCCGCCAGCCGGACTGTTCCGGCTGGCCGCCAGGACCTGGCCTGGCCGGGGTGGTATGCGTGGCTGAGTACCGATGCGGGGTGCGCGGCCCACCCAGGCAGGCCCGCGTGGGCCGCGCCATTTCAGCTACGCCGGAGGTGCGAGCGTGATCGTGATCGTGGGCGTGGGCGTGGGCGTTGCGCCCGTGCCGTAGATCCAGACGCCGAAGGCGTCGCCCCACAGGCCCTTGAAGCTGTTCGCGTCGGTCCACAGGAAGGCAGGCGCCGCGATCAGCGTTCCGGCCGGCGGAGCGAACCCGTTGGTGGTGGCCTCCACCGGGTTGAGCGACCACGGACCATTGAATGTGCCCTGCTGGCCACTGAGCGTGGTGAACCGGCCCTGCAGGAACTGGGTCACCCGGGTGTTGCCGTTCTGCGCGGCCGGACTCGGCGACGCGTCGGTGAAACTCCAGTCCGTCACGGCCAGCGCGGAGTTGTAGACGGGCCCGTGCACCGCGACCGTCTGGGCGGACGTGGTGCCGTCCGGCAGCGTGACCACGAACCGGTCCGCGTTGCCGACCGAGTTGAAATAGATGCTGAAGAACACGCCATCACCAGGGGTCACCCCGGTGAGGGGCACTTCGAAGACGTCGACGCCAGGCGTGCCGTTCTCGAACACCTGGTAGAAGCCTTCCCAGCCGTTCACGCAGCCCGGACCGGGATTGCACGGCTCGATGCCGGCCCACGCACCTGAATCCGGCTCGCTGGTGGAGGTCAGGACTCCGTCATCGAGCCCGATATAGGAGTTGGGCGACGTGGCGACGTTGCCGGGCGTCGTCGGCACCTTGATCACGGCCTGCGCGTACCGGAAGTCCCGGCCGCTGGCCTGGTAGCCCGCCATGGCACAGGTGTCGTTGCCGCAGTTCGTGTCGGTGTAGACGGGAGTGCCGCCTGACGGCATGTTGACGGCCGGGGCGGCGCTGGCGGCGCCAGCAGCCATGAGGCTCAGAGTGGTGGCTGTGACGCCCGCCGCCGTAACGGCGAAGAGCGGCCGGGCGATGCGTCTAAGCATCGGTTGGGTCCTTCCTTTAGATTGCCGGGCCGGATGTGATCCCGCGGTGGCTGAGGGGCACCGCTCGGACCGGTCCCGGACTTGCCCCCTGCTGACCTGCGCTTCACCCTGCTCCCCCGCAGCATCTGGCCCAGCAATGACATTACCATGAGTAGTCGAATAATAACTCTGTGCAATTAGCAGCATGGCACAGGGGGTTTGGGCGGCGTTCAGGCCCCCGGTTGTTCGCCTTTGGTCAGCCCGATTCGCGCCCTTTGCGGGGGACTAAATGCCCATCCCGCACGGGTGCGGCGTCCCGGGCCAGACCTGGGATTCCCGGGTGCCGATGCCGCTCGTGACTGAGCGCGTCAGCCCTTCTGAGCCCCGCCCGGGATGGTGCCACTGCCCCGCTCCTGCGCACGCGGTGGCGCCACGCAGAGTTAACGGCAGACAGAGACGCGGCCCGGGACGGGGAGAACCCGTCCCGGGCCGCGCCATTTCAGCTACCGATTAGGGGTGGTAGAGCCACACGCCGAAGGCGTCGCCCCACAGGCCCTTGAAGCTGTTCGCGTCGGTCCACAGGAAGGCCGGCGCCGCGACCAGCGTCCCCGACGGAGGAGCGAACCCGTTGGTGGTGGCCTCCACCGGGTTGAGTGACCACGGACCATTGAATGTGCCCTGCTGGCCACTGAGCGTGGTGAACCGGCCCTGGAAGAACTGGCTCACCCTGGTGTTGGCAGCGGGCACGGCCGGATTCGGATTTAGCGCGCCCGTGTTGGTCCAGTCAGCCGATGCTACGGCGCTGGTGTAGACCGGGCCGTTCACCGCGACCGTCTGGCCGAAGGTGGTGCCGTCCGGCAGGGTGACCACGAAACGGTCCGCGTTGCCCACCGAGTTGAAGTAAATGCTGAAGAACACGCCATCACCGGCGACCACGCCCGCGAACGGCACGTGCACGGTGATGACCGGAGCACCGTCCTGGAAGACCTCATAGAAGCCCTCCCAGCCGCTCGGGCACCCTCCGCCGACCGTGCAGGGCTCGATGCCCGCATGCGCCCACGCGCTCGGGTAGTCGGTGTTCGTCAGGTTGCCGTCGTGCAGGCCCACGTAGAGTTCCGGCGACGTGGCCACAGCTCCGATGCTGGTCGGCACCGTGATCACAGCCTGCGCGTACCGGAAGTCCCGCCCGCTGGCCTGGTAGCCGGCGACAGCACAGGTGCCCGTGGTGCAGTTCGTGTTGGTGTAGACGGGAGTGCCGCCCGACGGCATGTTGATGACAGGAGAGGCGCTGGCGGCGCCGGCGGCCATGAGGCTCAGAGTGGTGGCTGTGACGCCCGCCGCCGCAACGGCGAAGAGCGACCTGGCGATGCGTGTGCGCATCGGTTGGGTCCTTCCTTTAGATTGCCGGGCCGGATGCGATCCCCCCGGTGGCTGAGGGGCACCGCTCGGACCGGTCCCGGACTTGCCCCCCGCTGACCTGCGCTGCTCCCCCGCAGCATCTAGCCCAGCAATGACATTACCATGAGTAGTCTAATGCTGACTCTGTGCAATTAGCAGCATGGCACAGGGTGTTTGGGCGGCGTTCAGGCCCCCGGTTGTTCGCCTTTGGTCAGCCCGATTCGCGCCCTTTGCGGGGGATCAAACGCTCATCCCGCGCGGGTGCGACTTCCCTGGCCAGACCGGGATCCCCGGTGCCGATGCGTTCGAGACTGGGCCGGAGGCATAGAGCTCGACTGCCGATACGCAGAGCGCGGCCCAGGACGGGGAGAACCCGTCCTGGGCCGCGCCAGTTCAGCTACTGATCAGGAACTGTAGAGCCACACGCCGAAGGCGTCGCCCCACAGGCCCTTGAAACTGTTCCCGTCGGTCCACAGGAAAGCCGGCGCCGAGATCAGCGTCCCGCGCGGCGGGGCGAACCCGTTGCTGGTGACCTCCACCGGGTTCAGGGCCCACGGGCCATTGAACGTGCCCTGGGCACCGCTGACCGTGGTGAACCGGCCCTGGAAGAACTGGGTCACCCGCTTGTTGGCCGTCACTGGAGCCGGTTCGCCGGTAAAGGTGCCGTCCCAGTCGGCCAGCGCCAGGGCGTGGTTGTAGACAGCTCCGTTGGCGCTGTCCCCGAACGCGTACGTGGGACCGCTAGCGCCCGGCAAGGTGATGACGAAATGCAGTTGGTTACCCGACACGTTCTCGTAGATGCTGAAGAAGACCCCGTCACCAGCGATGACGCCAGGAAGCGGGACGAAATGGGCGACTGGCCCGAGAACGCCGTTGGTGTCGGTAAGCGCGAAGGCCAGGTAGGTGTTCGCCGTGCAGGTAGCGCCGAAGACATGCGCCGCGACTTCGCAGGAGATAATGCCAGCCCCCGCCGTGGAGTCCGCGCTGCTGAGCCCGACGAACTGGATCGGCGAGGTGCGGTCTGCGGTGACCGTCGGCACCGTGATCACCGACTGCGCGAACCTGAAGTTCCGCCCACTGGCCACGTACCCCGCGCAACCTCCATTGTCGACGGCGGTTACGAACCCGCCGGCCTGGTTGCAGGGAGGCGTGTAGATCGGCGACCCGCCCGATGGCGGGTTGATGACATGTGGTGCCTTCACGGATGCGGCCGTGCTTGCCGCGCTGGCGGCGCCGGCGGCCATGAGGCTCAGAGTGGTGACTGTGACGCCCGCCGCCGCAACGGCGAAGAGCGACCGAGCGATGCGTTTGCGCATCGGTTGGGTCCTTCCTTTGGATTGCCGGGCCGGATGCGATCCCCGGTGGCTGAGGCTGCGTTGCTCGGACCGGTCCCGGACTTGCTTCCTGCTGACCTGCGCCGCACACTGCTCCCCCGCCACACCAGGTCTAGCAATGACGTTACCATAAGTAGTTGAATAATGACTCTCTGCAATAATACCCGGGTCACAGGGCATTTGGGCGGCCCGCGCTGGGTTACGGAAAGCAGCGGCGCGGCCTGGGACGGGTAAACCGTCCCAGGCCGCGCCAACTCAGCAACTGAGCCGATCTGCTGAACTAGGGGCTGTAGACCCAGTCGCCGAAGGCGTCGCCGGACAGGCCCTTATAGCTGTTCCCGTCGGTCCACAGGAAGGCCGGTGCGGTGACCAGCGTGCCATGCGGAGGGGCGAACCCGTTGGTGGTAGCCTCCAGCGGGTTGAGTGACCACGGGCCGCGGAAGGTGCCCGCCGAGCCGCTGAGCGTGGTGAACCGGCCCTGCAGGAACTGGGTCACCCTGGTGTTGGCGCCCGGAACGGCCGGAGCGGGCAGGGTCAACCCGGCCCAGTCCACGACTGCTTCCGCGGAGGTGTAGACGGGGCCGTTCACCGCGACGGTCTGGCCGGCGGTGGCGCCGTCTGGGAGCGTGACCACGAAACGGTCCGCGTTGCCGACCGAGTTGAAGTAGATGCTGAAGAACACGCCATCACCGGCAGTCACCCCGAAGAAGGGAACGGTGACGTTGACCGTCGGCGTGCCGGCCTGCTGGACCTCGTAGAAGCCCTCCCAGCCGTTCGAGCAGCCGGGACCGGTAGCGCAGGGCTCGATGCCGGCCCACGCACCCTGCTGCGGCACGTTGCTGGATGTCACCACCCCGTCGTTCAGCCCGACGTAGAACGACGGCGATGTGGTGACGCTTCCGGTACCGGTCGGCACCCTGATGACGGCCTGTGCGTACCGGAAGTCCCGCCCGCTGGCCTGGTAGCCAGACAGGGCACAGACGGCGTTGGTGCAGTTCGTGCTGGTGTAAATGGGCGCGCCGCCCGAGGGCATGTTGACCTGGGTCGACGCGCTCGCGGCTCCGGCGGCCGCGAAGCCCAGGGTGGTCGCAGTCGCGCTCGCTGCCGCAACGGCGAGGATCGTCCGGGTGATGCGTGTGCGCATCGGGTGGGTCCTTCCTGCTGAATGCCGGGCCGGATGAGATCGTTCCGGTGGCTGAGGCGGTCCTGTTTGGACCGTCCCGGGGTGCTATCCGTGCCGCACGCTGCTCCCGGCCCGATCTGGCCAAGAAGAAGTGACATGACTACATGTAGCTAGATACTAACTCTATGCAACAAGAAGCAGGTCACGGGATATTTGGGCACTGTTCAGCCACCCGGTTACCAGCCCTGCGGCCAGCTCCGGTTTGCTCGGTTATAGGTGGCATAAAACGCCTATACCGGGCACCTGGACCGCGGTCCATTGCGCGCGGAATCGTTACTTATAGAGCCACACGCCGAACGCGTCACCCGGAGCCGCGGCCCGCCCCGATGGTGCGGCCCTTCCACTCGCCGCCCCGGCCCGCGTGGTGGCGCCGCGCCGAGTCGACGGTCATCGCCGCGTACAGCAGGGCGATCAGCGGCAGCCCCGGCGCGCGCAGCGGCGACAGCCGGTACAGCCGCAGGACCGGCAGGTAGGTCGCGGCCATGATGGCCCAGCCGGCCAGGCCGGCCGCCGCACACCAGCCGGCCGGCCTGCCGACCCCAGCAGCCAGGCCGGCCAGGCCGGCGATCGCCCCGGCCGGCGGCACCAGGTAGAGCCACACCAGCCCCAGCACGGTGGCCGCCAGCAGCACCGGTGAGTAGCGCAGCTGGGTGTAGGCGCTGCGCGCGACCATGTCCCACAGGCCCGCCAGCCGCGGGTAAGGCCGGCGGCTGCGCACGTCGCTGGTAAACCCCAGCCAGCAGCGAGCCCGGACGGGCGGCCGCTTCAGCAGCCGCCCCAGCGCGACGTCATCGATGCGCGCGTCTTTGATGCGCTCCAGGCCCCCGGCGGCGGCCAGCACCTCGCGGCGCACCAGCATGCATCCGCCTGCGGCCGCGGCGGTGCGGCTTTCCGGGCGGTTGACCCGGCGGAACGGGTAGAGCTGGGCGAAAAAGTAGACGAACGCCGGGACGATGACCTGCTCCCACCGGGTATCCGCGCGCAGCAGCGCCATCTGCGAGACCAGGGCACGGCGGCCAGCCTCGGCGGCGCGCACCAGCGCGGTGAGCGCCCCGGGCGGGTAGCTGATGTCCGCATCGGTGAACAGCAGGAAGTCGCACGTTCCCGCGGCCTCGGCCCCTTGCGCCATGGCCCAAACCTTGCCCGCCCACCCCGGGCGCAGCGGACTGCCCGCGACCACCCGCAGCGGCCGGCCTGGTCCCCCGCCGAGGCCGGTGGCGACTGGGCCGGTGCCATCGGTGCTGCCGTCATCCACCAGCACGACCGAGAAGGTCCCGGGGTAATCCTGGGCCAGCAATGACGGGAGGGTGACCGGCAGGATGGCCGCCTCGTTGCGGGCCGGGACGACCGCCGCCACGCTCGGCCAGCGCTCCGGATCCGGGCTGCCGTCAGGCAGCCGCTGATCGGTCCGCCAGTACCCGCCATGACCAGTCAGCAGATAGACCCAGGCCATCGCGGCGAGCAGGCAGGCGCCAGCCAGAATCGGCATCCGCACAGCCTGGCACACCACGGCCGGCCCGGAACCGGGAAACCCGGCCTGGGCCGCGCCGGGTCCGCAGTCACCGCACCGGTAAAGGTGGGCGTGGGGGTAGGTGTCACGCCGTTGCCGTAGAGCCAGCCGCCGAAGGCGTCACCGGGCCGGCCCGGGACGCTGTTCCCGTCGGACCACAGGTAGGCAGGCGCTGCGACCAGCGCCCGGCCGCCAGGTAATGACGATTCAGTCAAATGGCGGTAAAAGTTCTGGCTAGGCATGAGAACCGTTCGGCTCTGGCGACGATCCCGTCAGTAATCTCGAATTCAGAGCCGGGATTTCCTGATCCGCATTCTTCGTCGATTTCCTGATCCGTTCTATCAACTCGCCTGCTGTTTTCGGAAAGGCCTATCGCCATGCGCCTGGCGCATCAGGCGGGCCGCGCCCAGCTGTCACCAGCCGCCCAGCGCCTGGCCTGGGCGGCCGCCGGGTCGCTGGCCCTCAGCGTGGGCCTGATGGCCGGCCTGGGACTGAGCGGGCCATCAGCGGCTGTGCCGAAATCCGGGTCAGCCTCCCCCTGGCCGCCGTACTTCACGCCGGCCCACCTCTCCGAGGTGGCGGCGACCGGGCTGGCCTGGCTCGCCGTCGGCCTGGGCGGGCTGGGCCTGCTGCTCGGGCTGGTCGCGGCGCGCGGCGGCTGGCGGCCACGGCCGGGATACCTGATCGCCGGATGCGTGCTCGCCGTGATCGCGCTGGTGCTGGTGCCACCGCTGGGCTCCACAGACATGCTGAGCTACGCGATCTACGGGCGGATAGCCGCGCTCGGCCACAACCCCTACCTGATGACCCCCGCACAGCTCAAGGCGTCCGGGGATCCGGTCGGCCAGTTCAGCCCATACGCATGGCGGCACACGCCGTCCGTCTACGGACCGCTGGCCACACTCTTCGAGCGGATGGCATCGGCGCTGGGCGGCGCCTCGGCGGCAAAAACGATCTTCTGGCTCAAGGTCTGGAACGGGCTGGCCTTCCTCGCGGTGACGGTCGCGCTCGACGTCCTGTGGCGCTCGGACGCGGCTGCCCGGACGCGCGCACACCTGCTGTGGTCGGTGAACCCGCTGATGCTGTGGGCCGTGCTGGGCGGTGGCCACCTCGACGCGCTCCCCGCGGCGGCGGGCTTCCTCGGCCTGCTCTGCCTGCGCCGGCTGGGTGCATTCCGCGGCGTCGCCGCCGGGCTGCTGATCGGCGCCGCCATCGCGATCAAGGCACCCTTCGCGTTCTTCCTGGTCGGGGCGTTCGTCGCGGCGCGCCGGTCACCGCGGACACTGGTCGCGATCACCGTGGCCGTTGTCGCCGCCGTGCTGCCGGGCTACCTGCTGACCGGCCGGGCCGCGATCAGCGCACTGGTGTCGCGCGCCACCGGCAGCCCGGATGTGTACCAGCCGTGGCAGCTGCTGACCAGGGCGCTGGACATGCACCACACCTCGGCGTTCACCGACCCGGCGGGCCTCGCCGCGTTCGTCGTGCTGACGCCGGTCCTGCTCTGGGGCCTGCCCCGCGGCTCATCGCATCCGGCCGGCCTGCGATTCGCCTGGCCCGTGCTGGCCGTATCGCTGGCCTGGCTGATCTGCTCGCCACAGCAACGCCCCTGGTACGACGCGATGATCCTCCCGGTGCTCGCGGCGGTGCCCGCTACCCGGCTGGACTGGATCGTCGCCCTCCGGGCCATGGCCGCGGCCATGGCGGAACTCCCCGGAGTGCGGTTCTATACCGAGCTGAAGCCACGCTGGCTCTCGATCCTGGTCCACCTCACCGCCCAGGAGGTGGTGCCTGCCGCCCTCGTGCTGGTGGCCGGCGCGCTGATCTGGCTCTGCGTCACCGGGCGCTGGCTGCCCGGGGGCGGGCAGGCCAGGCCGGTGACAAACCGCCCCAGCCCGGCCTGTCCGCCGCCAAGTCGCTGCGCTAGTGGTCTTACCGGCCACCAGGACCGCTAGCTTCTGGTCTGGCCATCCTGCGGGCCCCCGGGCAGCCGCACCACGTCGGCACTCGCCGCCGTGGCCTCCGGCCCCGCGGCGAGATTCTTCTTGACCGAGTCCAGGATGGTCAGTCCCTGGCCAACCAGCGCCGCGGCGATCTCGCTGAGTCCGTCCGCCCCATTCAGCACGTTGACGTTCGCCCCGGCCAGTCCGCCCGCCGCCTCCTTGACGATCTGCGGGAGCTGGTCAATGAGCATCCGGTCGAGGGCCACCCGGTCGTTCGAGGCCGCCGCCTCGGCCAGGATCCGCATCCGCTCCGCATCGGCTTTGGCCAGGATGCGTACCTTCTCCGCTTCGGCCTCGGCGGGCCTGACCACCTCTGCGACCAGCTGCCGCTGCCGGAGCTCGGCCTGCCGCTGCGCCAGTTCGGACTGGGCCGCGATAACCCCCATCTGCGCCTGCGCCTGCATCAGCGGGCCGGCCTGCGCCGCCTCCGCCTGCGCCTTGTCGATCTCGGCCTTGTACTGCGCCTGCACGACAGCCGTCTTCCTGGCGTACTCGGCCTGCTGACGCTGGGACTCCTGCTGCGCCTGGGCGGCCGCCTGGTTGGCCTGGGCCTGCGCTATCTGCGCCTGCCGCTGGATGGCGGCGTTGTGCGGGGCGGCCATCGCGTCGATGTAGCCGGAATTCATGTCGTCGATGGACTGGATCTGCAGCGAATCGACGGTGAGGCCGATCTTGACCATCTCCGCCTTAGAGCCGTCGAGCACCTCGCTGGCCAGCTTCTGCCGTTCGGTCACGATCTCCTCGACCGTCATCGAGCCGATGATCGAGCGCAGGTGCCCCGCGAAGATCCGCCCGGTCAGCGTGGACATCTGGTCCTGGTCGGAGAGGAAGCGCTGGCCGGCGTTGACGATGCTCTCCTCGTCGTTGCCGACCTTGAACGCGATGACGGAACGGACGTTCAGCGAGATGCCCTGCTTGGTGACGCAGGTCTCGGCGACCTCTGACTCGCACATGGCCAGGGTCAGGAAGCGGACCTTGCGCACGAACGGGAGAATGAAGGCACCGTGGCCGGTGACGACCCGGAACGGCGCGCCACTCCGGCCATACCTTCCCCCGGAAACCAGCATGGCCTGGTCAGGCGCGGGGACACGGTAACCGAACATGAGTTGACTCCTTAAACGATATGGCCAGGAAAGGGATTGGGCGGGTCGGTCCACTCGCTGACGTCAACCGCCCGGATACAGCCGATCAGCGAGACGTCCCCGACCACCGCCAACTACACCTCATAACACCCCGAATATGACAACCCACACTATCCCGGTGGCATCGGCCGCCGGCCTGTCCTGGCGGCCAAATAACTCCATCCTTGCGCGGGCCACCCCCCGGCGGCGGGGAAGCCGGGAACCGGCGGCCACACCGGAGATCCTGGCCCGCCACGGAATAGGGCGGCGGGCCCATGCGTTCCACCCATCGCTGGTGTGCTGTGTCCCCCGGGCTCAAATTATCTGCCTTCGCGGACTACCGTTCGGCTGGAGCCGCGTCGTGCCACTCGCCGAGAGGCGACCGCACATCAGCACCCATGACGACGCCCCCGCGAGCTCCGCTCCGGGGGCGTCGTCAGTCGACGCCCGCGCTCGCACGTGTGGTCAGTCAGCGGCCGGCCCGCACCAGTGGCTGATGGCGGCGCGGGCCGCCTGCTCCCGTGCGGTCCGGTCGCGCTCGTCGCAGGCCCAGGCGATGTAACCGTCCGGCCGGACCAGCACGGCGGCCGGCAGCCGCGCACCCTCGCAGCGCTGGTACCTGAGCACGGTGACCTGTGCGGGCAGGTCGGTCATGGCCGCCGGGCCCGCCGCGTCCAGCAGCACGAACCGCCCGTCGTGGAACATCTGGGCGGGGCGAACAACGGACCCGTCGCCCGCAATCAGCCGGGCCCGCGGCAGTCGCGCACCGGCCAGCGGGTGAGGCCGCCCTGCTACCGCAGAGTGAGCCGGCCCGGCCGCCGCCGGCTGAGCCCGGCCGGCCGGCCCGGTCACCGCCGGCTGGCCGGCCAGCATGGGAGCGGCGTGGCTGGCGGCGCGCGGATACCTGATGGAGGTCCCCGAGTAATGTCGGGCCAGCCACGACTGCACGGGCGGCAGCGGGCCGATCACCCGGTGCGCGGTCCAGCGCAGTACCCGGCGCGGCCTGCTCCGTGCGGTGTTCAGGCGGAACTGGCGCCCGGTCAGCGCCAGGACGGCGGCCCCCACCGGATGGCGTTCGGCGTGATAGGTGTCGAGCAGCCAGCCCGGTGCCCAGCCCGCCACGGCGGCGCCCAGCTTCCAGCCGAGGTTCATCGCGTCCTGCAGCCCGGTGTTCAGCCCCTGCGCGCCCGCGGGCGAATGGGTGTGCGCGGCGTCGCCGGCCAGGAAGACCCGGCCCGCGCGGTAACCGGGGACCTGCCGGCTCTCGCTGCGGTACCGCCCTGACCAGTACATGTCACGCGGGCCGAAGTCCTGGCCAGCGATCCGGGTCAGGCCGGCGCTGATCTCCGCCAGGGTGACCGGTTCGGTCACCGGCGCCTCGGCCCGGGCGTAGTCATAGAGCACCAGCCGGCACGAGCCATCCCGGTACGGGAAGACCAGCAGCATCCCGCGCTGCGACAGATCACCGTAGGCGTCCGTCATCGCCAGCCCGTCGAGGTGCAGGTCGGCCAGGATCACCGAGCCCGGGTTGGCCGCCCCGGGGAACGGGATGCTCAGCGATTCCCGCACGAAGCTGCGGATGCCGTCACACGCCACCACGTACGCCGCGCGCTCGACCGTGCCATCCGCCAGGGTCAGCCTGACCTCCTGATCATCCTGCTCGATGCCGGTCACCGTGGAAGACCACCGGATCTCCGCGCCGAGTTCGCGCGCCCGGGCCGCCAGCAGTTCCTCGATGCGGCTCTGCGGCACATCGAGGATGTAGGGGAAATCGGAATCGAGCCGCCGCAGGTCAATGGCGGCGCCCCTTAACCCCAGCGGGAAGGAGGGAACGGGGAAGCCGACCTCGGTAAAGCGCTCCGCCTGGCCACGCAGGTCGAGCAGTTCCATGCTCCTGGCGTGCAGGCAGGCCGCCCGCGAGTCGGTGCGCAGCCCGGTTCGCCGCTCCAGGACCAGGCACGGCGCCCCGGCCAAGGCGATTTCCCCGGCGAGCGCGAGCCCGGTGGGACCAGCCCCGACAATGATCACCCCGTCCGGCCGCGGCCAAGCCACCCGTCCTCCTCCACCCGTTTCGCCCGGATACCCCGTTCACCCGGAACGCCAGGGTGCCCGGGCCGCACTCACGCTAAACCAGCGGAGCGACCGTACCCAATGGGCATAAGTTAGGCAATACCCAAGAAATGGTCCCCAGCAGGCCCGACAAGAGCGCGCGAGGTGATACCGGGTACCGTGGCTGAGATCACCACTCTGCTGTCAAACACCTCCGCGCGGACACTGATCCTGGGAATTGATCAATCCGGGCGGATAGTTCAGCATGATCGCAATGCCCCCGAGATACTCGAGCATGAGGGCGACGCCCTGGCGGGCACGCAGCTGTCAGACCTGATCATCGGCCCCACCGGGCCAGGCTCACCGCTGGACGGCCTGCTCGATGCGGCCCGGTCCGGCCGGGAGGCCACCGCGGTCCTCGGCCTGCGGGTGCGCCGGCTGAGCCCCATCGACGCGGTGGCCAGCGTGCAGCCCATGCAGGGGGACGATGCGGAACTCGCCTCGCTGGTGATCCTGCGTATGCCGCCGCCCGGCGATGAGCGGTTCGTCGATCCCGCGCTGATGCGGCACGCACTGCTCGACGACACCTTCCGCCGGATCGGCGCGACGCTCGACCTCGACGAGATGGCGCGCGGCCTGATCGGCATCCTGGTGCCGCATTTCTGTAACTCGGCCGGGCTGCTGGTGCTGGACAGCCTGGCCGCCACCGATGAGTTCCCGGTCCATCCGCCGGACGGGTCCCAGCTCCTGCGGCGCATCGCGGTCGGCACCGACGACGGCGACCCGTCCTGGGACGCGGCGTTCCCCACCGGGGAGGTGCTGCTCTACCCGCCGGGCACCCCCTACGTGCAGTGCATGGACACGGGCAGGCCGGTCCGGGAGGCCAAGGTCGGCGAGGCCCGCGCCATCAACATCGCGGAATCCTGGCTGCGCAGGCCGGTGGCCCGGCTGCTGACCGGCGCGTCCATGCTGCTGCTGCCGCTGACCACCAAGGACAGCGCGCTCGGCTTCTTCGTCTGCACCCGCCGGCCCGGATTCCGCCCGTTCGACGACTACGACTCCGAGATCGGCATGGAGTTCGCCTCGCACGCCGCGATCTTCATCGACAACGCCCGCCGGTACAGCCGGGAGCGGACCACCGCGCTGACCCTGCAGCGCAGCCTCCTGCCGACCGGCCTGTCCGCGCCACCCTCGGTCGAGGTCAGGCACCGGTACCTGCCCGGCAGCAAACTCGTCGAGGTCGGCGGCGACTGGTACGAGTCCATCGAACTGCCCGGGGCCCGGGTGGCTCTCGTGGTCGGCGACGTGGCGGGGCACGGGGTGCGGGCCGCCGTCACCATGGGGCAGCTGCGCACCGCGATCCATACCCTGGCCACGCTCGAGCTGGCGCCCGCGGAGTCACTGCAGCAGCTCAACGAGCTGATGACATCGCTCGGCGAGCGCGAGCCACACTTCGCCACCTGCGCCTACGCGTTGTACGACGCGGTCACCGGGACCTGCGAGGTGGCCTCGGCCGGCCACCTGCCGCCGTTGCTGGTCCGGCCGGGCGGCGACAGCGAGTTCCTCGACGCCGCCCCGGCCCCGCCGCTCGGGGTCGGCGAGGGGCCGATCGAGAGCAGGACCTACCAGATCGACGACGGCAGCCTGCTGGTGCTCTACACCGACGGGCTGGTGGAGGACCGTTACCGCGACATTGACGACGGGCTCTCCCACCTGCGCGGAATCTTCGGTCCCGGCGCGACGTCGCGGTCACTGGATGACCTGTGCCGGGCCGCCATGGCCGGGGTGTTCGCGCACCATCAGCGGGACGACATCGCGATCCTGATCGCCCGGCTGAGCCGCATCGCGGCCGACCATCACGCCAGCTGGACCCTGCCGCACGAACTGGTCTCCGCCGGCCGGGCGCGGACGCTGATCCGCGACCCGATGGAGCGCTGGAACCTGGCCGAGCTGCTGCCCACCACCCAGCTGCTGGTGTCCGAGCTGGTCACCAACGCCATCAAGTACGCCGAGGGTGACGTTACCTTGCGCCTCATCCTGGCCCGCACGCTGGTCTGCGAGGTGCTGGACAGCTCCGCCGCGCTGCCGCGGCGGCGGCGCGCCGCCCGCGACGACGAGTGCGGCCGCGGCCTGCAGGTGGTCAGCCAGCTAGCGCAGCGCTGGGGTGCGCGGTGGACGCCGACGGGCAAGGTCGTCTGGTGCGAGCAGGCGCTGCCGGCCGGCTTATCCGCGGTGCCGCCGCGCCGCGGCGCGGCGATCAGCCACCAGCCGGATGCCTGGTGTCCTGCTTGATGGACAGGCGGCCGTTGCGCATGATGCCGACCCGCTGCGCCCGGCGCGCCACCGAGCTGTCGTGGGTGACCAGGATGAGGGTCAGCCCGTGCTCCCGCCAGAGCTTCTCCAGCAGGGCGATGATCTCGTCCCTGGTGTCCTCGTCGAGGTTGCCCGTGGGCTCGTCGGCCAGCAGCACCTTGGGTTCCTTGACCAGGGCGCGCGCGATCGCCACCCGCTGCTGCTGACCGCCGGACAGTTCCGAGGGCAGGTGCCGCAGCCGCTCGCCGAGCCCGACCGACTCCAGCGCCGCCGCCGCCCGGGTCCGGCGCTCCGCCGGCCCGGCTCCCAGCGGTACCAGCGCTGCCTCCACGTTCTCCTGCGCGCTCAGCGTCGGAATGAGGTTGAAGGTCTGGAAGATGAACCCGATCGAGGCGGCCCGGACCTTGGTGACCTGGCTTTCGCGCAGGGCGGCCAGATCCTGGCCGTCGAAATCCACCGTGCCCTGGGTGGGCCGGTCCAGCCCGCCGAGAACCTGCAGCAGCGTGGTCTTGCCGTGGCCGGTCGGCCCCTGGATGGCGAGCCACTCCCCATCCTCGATGACCAGGTCAACCCCGGCGAGGGCGGCGACCGTGCTCCGGCCCTTCTGGTAGTCCTTGGTGACGCCTGTCAGCTTGTACATGACTTCCTCTAGGTCCGGGGCCTAGATGGCGGGCCGCTGGTCAGCCGACGCGGGACAGTGCCGCGGCCGGCCGCAGCCGGGCCGCCCGCCAGCCACCGAACGACCCGGCGATAAGGCCGCCGGCGATGGCCAGCACCACCGCGAGCACGACCGCGCTGATCGTGACCGGCGCGCTGAGGTGGACGGCGACCGTGTGACTGGCGCTGGCGGCGAACCGGCCGGAGCCGCCGCCCGCGCCGGGGGGGCCACCGCCCGCACCGCCGCCGAAGCCACCGCCGCCGAAGGTCCGCGCGCCGCCCGGCGTCGCCGAGCCCGTGGTCTGGCCGACCGATGCGGACAGGGGCGGGGCCAGCTTGGAGACGAGCGTGGCCCCGGCGAACCCGAGCGCGACACCCACCGCGCCGCCGATGATGCCGATGGCGATCGCCTCGCCCATGACCTGGCCGACGATGCGCCGGCTCCGCCAGCCCAGTGCCTTGAGCGTGCCGAACTCCCTGACCCGCCGGGACACCGCCGATATCGTGAGCAGGCTCGCCAGCAGGAACGCGGCCGCCAGGACCGCGATCGCCAGCCACTTGCCGAGGTTGTTGGCCAGGCTGGAGGCGCTGGCCAGCGAGCCGGTCACCTCGCTGGCGAGGTCACTGGAGTTGGTCACCGTGGCTGAGGGCAGCAGCTTGGAAATCTCCTGCGACACCCCGGTGATGTTCGAGGCGCTGTTCGCCGCCACGTAGACCGTGTTGACCTTGTTCTTCATGCTGGCCAGGGTCTGCGCCCGGCCCAGCGGGATGAAGGTGTCCGACGTGTTGTCGGCAGCGGGAACGCTGACGACACCGATGACCTTGAATTTGGTGTTGGCGATGGTGATCGTCGAGCCGGTGCTGATCTTGTTCGAGGTGGCGTAGTTGGAATCCAGCACCGCGACGTTAGAACTGGCATCAGAACTGCTGAATGTCCGGCCGGACGCCAGCTTGGCCGAGCTGAGCGGGCCGAGTTCGCCGTTGACCAGGTCCACGCCGTCCACCGTGAACGTGTTGACGTGGAAGTTCGACCGGAAGCTGCCGCCGCCGCCACCGCCCCCGCCGCCGAAGCCACCGCCCGCGGTGTTGACCGCGGGGACCGTGCCGGACACCACCCGGTCGGTCAGGGTCAGGCCACCGGCCGCGGCGGCCACGTCCTTCAGGCCCGAGACCGAGCTGACGTTCGCGGTGGTGATGGTCCCGAGGCCGAGTCCGTCGAGCGTGTCGATGTGGATCTTGCTGCCGGCGGCCGGCCGCGTCGCGGTGCCGACCCGGCCGCCGGCCGCGAAGCCGAATCCGCCGCCGGAGCCCGCCGTGGGGGCCTTGGTGACGGTGATGTCCGTGCCCACCCCGTAGAGCGAGTGCAGCACCGTCCCCTGCGCGTCCTTGACGCCGGCCGACGCCGCGGTCACCGTGATGACCAGCCCGATCCCGAGGGCCAGGCCCAGGCCGATGAAGATGGCCTGCCGCATCCGCCTGCGCAGTTCACGGCGGAGGTAGGTGAAGAACATGGAACTCCTCCGGGAATGCCCGCCCGAGCCGTCGGCAGAGGGGGGCAGGTCAGGAATGACGGCACGCCCTCGTGCCGGGCGCGTCGCTTCGCGCCACGTCAGATCCTGACGGCCATTCCTGACCAGATCCTGAAAGAGCCCTGCGGGATAGCAGCGATACCGGGCACGATCTGGTTACGGCCCAGTGGTTCCGGCCCAGCCTGGTTACAGCCCAGCCTGGTTACAGCTCAGAGCGCGGTGGTCAGCACCTGTGGTCAGGCGCCGCGCATCGCGCGCAGTGATTCCCGCAGCGATCCCATCGTGGCCAGCACCGCGGATGGCTCGTAACCGCAGTGCGCCATGCAGTTCGCGCAGCGCGGGTCCTTACCCCGGCCGTAGGAGTCCCAGTCGGTGTCCTCGATCAGCTCCTTGTACGTCTGCACGTACCCATCCGACATCAGGTAGCAGGGCTTCTGCCAGCCGAGCAGCGAGTACGACGGGATGCCCCACGCGGTGCAGGCGAACTCTTTCTTGCCTTCCAGGAAATCCAGGAACAGCGGCGAGTGGTTGAGCCGCCAGCGCTTCCGGTTGCCGTCGCCGAACGCCTTGCGGAACAGCTCCCTGGTTTCCGTCACGCCCAGGAAGTGGTCCTGGTCCGGCGCCTTCTCATAGGCGTACGCGGGAGAAATCTGCATATTGTCGATGCCCAGATCGTCGTTGAGGTAGTTGAGCACGTCGATGACGGTCTGCGGGGTGTCAGTGTTGAAGACCGTGGTGTTGGTGTTGACCGTGAACCCGCGCCGCTTGAGTTCCTTGACCGCCGCCACCGCCTCGTCGAACACGCCGTCCTTGCACACCGACTCGTCGTGCCGCTCGGCCAGCCCGTCGATGTGCACTACCCACGCGAAGTACGGCGACGGCTTGAACTTGTCGATCTTCTTCGGGATGAGCAGCGCGTTCGTGCACAGGAACACGAACTTCTTCCGCTTGATCAGCTCGGCGACGATCACGTCGATCTGCGGATGCATCAGCGGCTCGCCGCCGGCGATGGACACCATGGGCGCGCCGGACTCCTCGATGGCGGCCAGCGCCTGCTCGACCGGCATCCGCTGCTTCAGCAGGCTCGCGGGCTGCTGGATCTTCCCGCAGCCCGCGCACTTGAGGTTGCACGCGAACAGCGGCTCGAGCTCCACCAGGAGCGGGAACTTGTCCTTGCGGGCCACCTTCTGGCGCAGCAGGTACGTCCCGACACGCAGGCTCTGGCGCAGCGGCATCGTCATGGCTGCCTAACCTCCTTGGGCAGGCTGAAATGGATAGATTCCGTGGTGATCACGCGCTCGGTCACCTCGACCGGGCCGAGGCCGCGCAGGGCGGCCACGATGTCACCGACCACCGACGGGGGCGCCGAGGCGCCCGCCGTGACGCCGATGGTGGCCGCCCCGGCCAGCCAGCCCAGCTCGATATCCGACGGGCTGTCGATCAGGTACGCGGGCGTGCCCGCACGCCGGGCCGTCTCGACCAGGCGCACGGAGTTGGAGGAGTTGGCCGACCCGGCCACCAGCACCAGGTCGGCCTCAGCGGCAACGGCCTTGATGGCCCGCTGCCGGTTGGTAGTGGCGTAGCAGATGTCGTCGCTGCCCGGGCCGCGGGCGGCCGGAAACCGGTCAAGCAGCGTGTCGGCGATCTCGCTGGCCTCGTCGGCGGCGAGCGTCGTCTGCATCAGGTAAGCAACCTTCGCCGGGTCATCCGGGCGCAGCCGGGCCACGTCGGCGGCCGTCTCCACCAGGGTCATGGCCTGCGGCGCCTCGCCCAGGGTGCCCTCGACCTCCTCGTGGCCCGCGTGCCCGATCAGCGCCACGAGGTAGCCCTCGGCGGCGAACCGGCGCGCCTCCACGTGCACCTTGGCCACCAGCGGGCAGGTCGCGTCCACCGCGGCCAGCCCGCGGCGCCCGGCTTCCTCCCGGACCGCGGGCGAGACCCCGTGCGCGGAGAATACCACCCGCGCGCCGTCCGGCACCTCGCTCAGCTCCTCCACGAAGATCGCCCCGCGCTGCTCCAGGTCCGCGACGACGTGCGTGTTGTGCACGATCTGCTTGCGCACGTACACCGGCGGTCCGTCCCGGTCCAGCACCCGCTCCACGATCTCGATGGCGCGCTCCACGCCCGCGCAGAACGACCGCGGCCCGGCCAGCAGCACCCGCCGCTCCCCGGCCGCCGCGGCCCAGCGGGCCAGTACCGGCCCGGCCGCGCGCAGCGCCCGCAGCGCGGCCAGCCCGCCGGCCAGCCCGGCCGGATGCAGCAGTGGCCGCTGCGGGGTGTCGGACACCGCGCGGAGCACGGCTACCGGCCGGCCTGCCGCCGCGGCCGCCAGCGGCGCGGATTCCAGGTCGGCGACGAGCGCGCCGCCCGCCGCCAGCCGGTCCCGCTCGCTGCCATGAACCAGGTGGTCCACCGTGACCACCCGGCCCGCCGAGGCCCGCAGGCCCGCCCGGCGCAGTTCGCCGGCCAGCAGCACCGCTGATGGGCAGTGCGTGGTCGATGTCCCGTCGCTGACCTCGGTGCCGACCACCAGGTCACCGGGCGACAGGCCGCGCGAAAGGCCGCCGCCGGTCCCCGCGACCGCCAGCATGCCGAACGGCCGGTCGGCCAGTATTGCCGCCTGCTTCGCGGCGCGCGCCGGGCCATAGCCGGTGGTGACCACGTCGGCGCGGCCGCCGATGCCCCGCCGGAGCGCCCTGGCCTCCAGCCGCAGCGGCGCGCAGACCAGGAAGCTGTGGTCGGCGGCGGCCTCGCCGGTGCTCGCGGGCCCGGTGCTCGCGGGCGGCGTCACGGCCGGCCTGCCAGGTACCGGCCGAGCGCGGTCAGCGGGAAGACGAGCCGGTACAGGTGATAATTGATGTAGAAGTCACCGGGGAAACCGGTGCCGGTGTATTCCGGCTCATCCCAGCTGCCGTCCGGGCGCTGATGCTGCGCCAGCCAGCGGATGCCCGCGTCCGCGGCCGGCCCGGGCGGCCCGGCCGCCAGCAGGGCGAGCAGCGCCCACGCGGTCTGCGACGCGGTGGATGCGCCGCGCCCGGCGAGGGCTGGATCGTCGTACGAGCGCAGATCCTCACCCCACCCGCCGTCCGGGTTCTGGTGCGCTTCGAGCCAGTCCACCGCGCGCCTGATGGCCGGCTTGCCCGGCTTGACGCCGGCCGCGATGAGCGCGGGCACGACCGCGCCCGTGCCGTACACGTAGTTGGCGCCCCACCGGCCGAACCAGGACCCGTCGCTCTCCTGGGCGCGCAGCAGCCAGACCACGCCCCGCCGGACCGCCCTGCTTCCGGCCAGGCCCTCCGCCGCGAACGCCTCGACGACATGGGCGGTGACATCCGCGGACGGCGGGTCGGTCACCGCGCCGAAGTCGCAGAAGGGGAGCTTGGTGACCAGGGCGGAGGTGTTGTCGGCGTCGAACGCGCCCCACCCGCCGTCCCGGGACTGCATCCCGGCGAGCCAGCGCAGCCCGCGCGCCGCCGCCGGGGGCCGGCGGCCGGTGCCTGCGCGGCCATCAAGGCCGTCCAGCGTGACCCGGCGCAGCGCGAGCAGCACCTCAGCGGTGTCGTCGATGTCGGGGTAGCCGTCGTTGTCGAACTCGAACGCCCAGCCGCCCGGGGCCAGGCCGGGCCTGCGCACCTGCCAGTCCCCCGGCCCGCGGATCTCCTCATCGAGCAGCCAGGCGGCCGCCCGGCCCAGCGCGGGGTGATCGGGCGGCAGGCCGGCGTCGGCGAGCGCGATCACGGCGAGCACGGTGTCCCACACCGGCGACTGGCAGGCTTCCAGCCGCCGGACCGGGCCGTCCGGCCCGTCCTCGGTGATGGTGAACCGGTCCAGCCCGGCCAGCCCGCGCTTGATCACCGGATGGTCCAGGCCGTAGCCGAGCAGATGCAAGGCGATCAGCGAGTAGACCCAGGGCGGCTGGATCCCGCCCCAGCAGCCGTCCCGCTCCTGCCGCGCGATGATCCATTCCGCGCAGCGGCGCAGCGCGGCCGTGCGCACCGCGCCGACCGGCCGCGCCTGCTGCCCGTAGCGCTCGTAGCGATGCAGCGCCTGGTCAAGCCCGTTGAAAGCGGCCGTCCAGCCAGATGCCCGGCGGGCCGCATCCGCGGTCGGCCCGCCCTCGTCGGCGACCCGGAGCTCATCCAGGCCGAACGGGAGGGAGCGGACCGGGCGCAGCGACCCGACGACGGTGAGCGGGACGATGGTCTGCCGCGCCCAGCAGGCGAAGTCATAGACGTTGAGCGGGAACCAGGCGGGAAAGTAGATCATCTCCGGCGGCATGACCGGGAGGTCGTCCCAGGACCATTCGCCGAACAGGGCCAGCCAGATCCGGGTGAAGACGCGGGTCGCCGCGATCCCGCCGCCGGCCCGGATCCAGTCGGCGGCCCGGGCCATGTGCGGGGCGTCCGGCGGATGCCCGGCCAGCCGCAGGGCGGCGTACGCCTCGACGGTGGTGGACAGGTCACCAGGGCCGCCGAAGAAATTGGCCCAGGTTCCGTCGGCGCGCTGCTTGCTGGCGATCCACCGGCCCGCGGCAGCGGTCTGCTCGGCGACGGCGATGCCCAGGAACTGGCGGAGCAGCATGTCCTCCGCGTCCATCGTGACGTTGGTCTCCAGCTCGCCCTGCCACCAGCCCTGCTCATGCTGGCGGCTGAGCAGGTGATCGCGGGCCCGGGCGAGCGCCGCCTCCGCGTCGGAGGTCGCGGCCTGCCCGTTGGCCCGGGCGCGGGTCACCGGGCTGCTCACCATTGCCGGGCCGTGATGAACTCAGCGATCCCGGCGAACTCAGCCCGCACGTCATCGGGCATGTCAGTTTCCGTCAGGCACTTCTCGGCCGCCGCCAGCTGGGCCGCAGCCTCGTCCTCGGCCCAGGCCTTGCCGCCCGCATCCTCGACCAGCCGCGCGGCGAGCACCAGGTCCTCCTCACTCAGCGGCTCCGCGGCGGCCAGCAGCCCGGCGAGTTCCGGCGCCTGCGGCGCTTCCCTGGTCAGCGCGGCGACCACGGGCAGCGACTTCTTCCTGGCCCGCAGGTCCGAGCGGACCGGCTTGCCGGTCACCTCGGGCGCACCCCAGATGCCGAGCAGGTCGTCGGTCAGCTGGAAGGCGAGGCCCGCATGCGCGCCGAACCCGGCCAGGCCCATGGCCAGGCCCGGCGGCGCGCCGACGTGGATGGCGCCGATGCTGCACGCGCAGGCCATCAGGGCGGCGGTCTTGTCGCCGGCCATGGCCAGGCATTCGGCCAGCGTCACATCGTCACGCCGCTCGAACGCGAGGTCCGCGCCCTGCCCGGCGATCAGCCGGTGCACGGCCGCGGACAGGCAGCGGGCGGCCCACAGGCCCTGCGGGGCCGTGTCCTCCAGCAGGATGTCCTGGGCCAGGGCCAGCAGCGCGTCGCCGGCCAGGATGGCCGCGCCGATGCCGTGCACCGTCCACGCCGTGGGCCGGTGCCTGCGCTCCGTGTCGCCATCCATGATGTCGTCATGCAGCAGTGAGAAGTTGTGCACCAGTTCCACGGCTACCGCCGCGGGCACGCCCCGGTCCGGCGCGGCCCGCGCGGCCCGCGCGGACAGCAGGGCCAGCGCCGGCCGCAGCGCCTTCCCGGCGCCACCGGCCTTCCCGGCGCCACCGCCGTCGAGCCCGAGGTGATAGGCGGCCACTACCCGCACGTCAGGGCTGAGCCGGTCCACCGCCGCGGCGATCGCCGGGCCTACCAAGTCGCGAGCCGTCGCCACGCCCGCTGGCATCACGGTCGTCATGTTGTCGCTCCCGCCACCACGTCTGTGCGCCTTCCCGCGGGGGGCAGCGCTGCTGGCAACCCTCGTCGTAGCTCTCGTGCTGCGTTCAGTCCGCTCCGCACGGCTCCCTCCATCGTGTCCGGCCAGCCAGTATCGGTCCACGCGCCCGCCAGCACCAGGCCCCCTACCGCGGTCGCGGCCCCCGGCCGCAGCCCGGCGCACCCGGGCACCTGGCGAAAGGTGGCCCGGCGCTCCCTGGTGACGAAGAAGTCGGTGATCTGCGCGTCGCGGGCGGCGGGGAAAAGCTCCGCTAGCGCGGGCACGAACTGCTCACGCAGCCGCGCCGTGGTGACATCCACGAGATCGTCCGCCGCGGACAGCGAGATGGCCAGGTACTGCCCGGACGGCAGCCCGGACGGCCTGGTCCGGTCGAAGACCCACTGCACCGGGGAATCCACGGCCGCGGCGAACGGCAATTCGGTGACCTTCCGGTCGTAGATCACGTGCACGTTGACGATGGGCGAGGCGCCCAGGTCCCGCCAGCGGTCCGGCCCCGGTCCCGGCCAGCCCGGGCCCGCGGATCCCGGACCCGCCGACCCGGCACCGCCATCGGCCGGGCCCGCGGGGATCAGGCGGGCCGCGGCATCCGGGGGCACCGCGAGCACCACGCCGTCAGCGTGGATCTCCGCGCCGCCCGCCCGGCCGTCACGGCCGGCAAGGGGACCGTCCGGGTGGATCTGCGAGCTCGCCGCCTCGTCGCCGGCGGTAGGGCGGGGATCGGCTGCGGCGTTTTCGTGTGGTGGGAAGGGTCCGGAGTCAGCGGGGAGCGCCCGGTCGGTGAGCCGGACCAGGAAACCGCCGCCGGCCGCGGCCTCGACCGCCGCCACCTTCGCCCCCATCCGGACGTCCGCGCCGAGCCGCTGCAGCAGCCGGGCGCCTGCCTTGCCATGCAGGTCGCCGAGGGAGATGGCGGGGGTCCCGATGTCCGCCGCGTCCTTCTTGCCGAGCAGCGCGGTCTGCACCACCGTGGCGGCCAGCGTCATGCTGGCGTCGTCGCCAGCCACGTTGAGCGCCGAGACCGTGAACAGGTCCCACAGCACCCGGCGGGCATGTTCGCCCTGGCCGCGCGCGGCGAGCCAGTCGCCGAGCCGCTCATGGTCCAGGCCGGGCCGGGCTGGATCGAGCCGCATCATGGCCAGCGCGGCGCGGGGCACCCGCAGCCGCTCCGCCGGGGACAGGAACGAATACCTGGCCAGCGCCAGGCCCATGTGCAGTGGGCCGGGCAGCCTGGTCCGGCGCAGCCTGGCCTGGCCGCCCGGCCGCAGCACGGTGACATCGAACCGGTCCTGCACGGACACCTCGCCGGTCATGTCCAGCCGGTCGAGCAGCCCCCGGTAAGCGCTGCAGCAGCCCAGGAACACATGCTGGCCGTTGTCGATGACCAGCCCGTTCCGGGTGAACGAGCAGGTCGCCCCGCCGAGCCTGGGCCGGGCCTCCAGCAGCGTGACCTGGTCGCCAGCCTCGCGGAGCGCGATCGCCGCGGTGATCCCGGCGAGCCCGCCGCCCACCACCACCACGTGACGGCCCGCGCTCACCGGGCCGCTCCCGCCATCGTGGGCCGGGCCATGCCGGCCAGGGACCGCGCCGCGACCATGGCCTTCTCCCCGGTGGACAGCGACACCCGGCGGCGCAGCACGCTGGCCGGGGCCGCGGCGATGTGCTCAAGCAGGCGGAAGTAGATCCCGGCCATGGCACCCGCCGACGCGGCGCTGCGCCGGTCAAGCAGCGGCATCAGCCGCAGGCCGTCCGCGTACCAGCCGCGGGCCCGGTCCGCCTCGAAGCCCACCAGATCGGCGAGCTTGCCGTTGCCGGCCGGCTCATCCCGGCCGCCCGGCTCCAGCACGCAGCCGAACCGGTCAAGATCTTCGGCCGGCAGGTAGACCCGGCCGCTGCGGTAGTCCTCGCGGATGTCGCGCAGGATGTTGGTGAGCTGGAGGGCCACGCCAAGCGCGTCGGCCAGCGGCGCCGCGGTGGCGATATCCGGCGTGCCGAACACGCCGAGCGACAGCCGCCCGATCGAGCCCGCTACGCACCGGCAGTAGTGCAGCAGATCATCGAACGTCCGGTAGGTCGTGCCGCGCACATCGGCCTCGCAGCCGTCGATCAGCTCGCCGAACGCGTCCAGCGGGAGTGCGAACTGGCGCGCCGCATCGGCCAGCGCGAGGAGCACGAGGTCGCCGGCGGGCGGCGGCTGGCCGGCCGCCAGCGCGGTGATGCTGGCCCTGGCCTCAGCCAGCGCGGCGAGCTTGTCCGGCGCGGGCAGCGTGCCGTCGCCAATGTCATCGATCCGGCGCGCGAAAGCGTAGACGGAGGCCAGCGCCCGGCGCTTGGCGGCGGGCAGCAGCCTGATGCCGTAGGAGAAGTTCCTCGCCTGGGACCAGGTGATCTCCTCGCAGTGCCGGTAGGCGGCGCGGGGATCCATGACGTCACCTCCCTGTCGCATAGGCCCTCAGCATTTCGGTGGCGAGGCGGCGCTTTCGCGGGCGGTGGGTCGCGCTCAGCACGTCGTGGTCGGCGGCGGCGATGGCGGCCAGCGCCGCCCGGCCGCCGGCCAGGTAGCCCGACACCGCCAGCCGGGCCGCGCCGCGCAGCGTGCCGACCAGGGGTGCGCCCTTGTCCAGCAGCGCCCGCGCCCGCTTCTCCTGGAACGACATGAGCGCGCGGACCTGCGGCGCCGCGCGGGATGCCGCGAGATCAGCCTCGGTGCAGCCGAACCTGTCCAGGTCCTCGTGCGGAAGGTACACCCGCCCGGCCCGCAGGTCCTCGGCGACGTCCTGCCAGTGCTCGGCCAGCTGGAGCGCGGTGCAGACCCGGTCGGAGAGAATCTCGCGCTGCGGCGTGGCGGCGCCGAAGACATGCAGCACGATCCGGCCGACCGGGTTCGCGGACAGCGTGCAGTACGCCAGCAGGGCGTCGAACGTCTGGTAGCGGGTGACCACCTGATCCTGGCGGTTCGCCGCGATCAGGTCGCGGAACGGCTGCTCCGGGATCGCGCACTCGGCGACCGCCGGGGCCAGCGCGCGGATCACCGCCAGCCGCGGGGCCAGGCCACCGCGGTAGAGCCGGTCAAGGTCATCCTCGAGCTCGCTGAGCAGGCCGAGCCGCTCGGCCGGGGGCGCCTCGTCGCCCATGTCATCAGTGACGCGCGCGAAGCCATAGACGGCGGCGAGGTGCTGCCGGTACCGCCGGGGCAGCAGGCGCAGGGCGACCGGGAAGTTCTCCGCGGCGGCCTGAGCGGCCGCCGCGGACTCGATCAGCGCCGCTGATGTGCTCGCTGGCGGCCGGACGCCGACATCGCCCGCTGGCGCCGCCTCCGGAGTCACAGGCACTATCCCTTCACAGTTGCCAAACAAATGCAAACAATGACATCGGCGTCACCTGACACGCGTGTCGTTGTTCGCGCCCTCGGCGCGGCCCCCATCGGCCGCAACTAGCTCCGCATATTATGCCTGACGGTCCCGGCCCGCATAGCCTGCGGTCCTACCCGCCGGTATCTCTTATCACGTTCTGGTGGCCATTAGCAACGCACCGCACAGCATCTATTGCGGGGGCATTACGCAGCGGGCCCCAGAACAGGAGACGGGCTATCCGCGCAGGTCAAGTAGCCAAATCTGAGTATTAGCCCGAGCCCGCTGATGTTTCCACCGTGTTACGCCCAGGCTTCAGGAAGCGATATACGATGCGGCCCGCAGTCACCCGGTCACGATGCGCCGGTTGATGCCACGGAAGGCAAAGCCAGGTCAGCAGGATGCGGCGTACAGTGGCGTCCAGGGCGATGCGAGCAGCGGTTCAGGGCATCATCAATAGCTGACATCAATGTCATATTCGAGTGCCGGTTCCCGGGCGATACGCGCGGTCGCGGCCGCGACCCGGTTCGCACTGA
>Ga0265338_10000597_pt1 | contig 63672 bp, 60 predicted proteins | sample 42126metaG_FD_193579 | JGI IMG/M metagenome (GOLD analysis project Ga0265338, IMG submission 193579) | Rhizosphere microbial communities from Carex aquatilis grown in University of Washington, Seatle, WA, United States - 4-21-26 metaG | ecosystem: Host-associated > Plants > Roots > Rhizosphere...
TGAGTAGGCAAAGCCGATCATCGCAGCAATAAAACGGTCGCACCCGAACGTCAGCATAATCGCCACATTCTTTTCGCCGTCCGGGTACGAACACTCGAAGTCCTACAAGCTTGCAGACATCATTTCATACCTCCCGTTCGACTCGTACCGAAGTGTTGAAAGGTTTGTCGATACCGTCCGGCCGACCGCGGTCATCATGGTCCGCTATGATGTGTGGCCAAACTTGATCTGGGCGCTGCGCAAACGAAATATCCCCGTCATGATCGCGAACGCCACAATGAAGAAAAAGTCGATCAGGAAAACATTCCTTCTGCGGCAATTTCACCGGGCGCTGTACAATTGCTTTTCATCTATCCTGACGGTGTCGGACGCCGACAAGGATTCGTTCGGCGATTTTCAACTATCACACCCTGTCGTGGCGACGGTCGGCGATACCCGCTTCGACCAGGTAAAAATACGAAGCGACGAAGCCGCGAAGAAGCATATTCTGTCCAATAAAATTGTGAGAGGGAAAAAAGTATTCATCGTCGGGCAAAGCTGGGAGGCTGATGATGACGTTGTGCTCCCCGTACTTTTCAAAATGCAAAAAAAACTGCCGGAATTACTGACGATCATCGTACCCCATGAGCCGACAGTCGAACACCTGGAGCAAGTCGAGCAGCGCCTTGAAGGACAAACCTCCTTCATCCGGTTTTCCGAAATGAATCAATACGCCGGTGAGAAAGTAATCCTGGTCGACAGCGTCGGCATTCTCGTGCCTCTCTATAAATATGCTCACGTGGCGTACGTCGGAGGAAGTTTCCGTCAAGGCGTACACAACGTTCTGGAGCCGGCCGCATTCTCGCTTCCCGTGATATTCGGACCGAAACACACCAATTCGCAGGAGGCCGCAGCGCTCGCGGAGCAGGGAGGCGGGTTTGTTGTCGAAGACGAAAAGGAACTGTACCGGATCCTCCGGACCCTGTTCGAAAGCGAATCGAAGAGGGCCGAGGCCGGAAAAAAAGCGCGGCACCTGGTCGACAAAAATCTCGGCGCAACAGATCGCTTCTTGAATTATCTTTCGCCAATTTTTCAATCGCGGTAATCAGCATAGGAGCCGCTCTCCCCCTCGCAGGACAATTGGTTGAGTCCTGATTTGTCGGAATATATTACACTCCTTCAATCGTATCGTTCTGGACGCGTCCCGCGAAAGCTGGGCGAAGTGAATGCCAAAGGCATCTCCCAAAGGGATCGCCTCGCGACCTTCGGGAGAATTTCCGGCTATCGAGCACTTCAAATGTACAATGCTTCTGCGTCATGGATCCTAATCACGCCGCAAAGCAGCGGGATCAGGATGACATGACAACGCATTGATGGGATAACTCAGATTCAGATTGGGAGGCGACTGGACAATTCGGCTTCTTAAAAAAAAAATCGCTATATTTCAGAAAGAGACCTACAAACTTTTCAACGAACGATGACAATCGCATACTTTGACACTATCGGCGGTATCAGTGGCGACATGACGCTCGGCGCGTTTGTCCACGCCGGAGTTCCGCTGGATTTTCTCCGGCAGGAACTAGCAAAGCTTTCCGTCGGAGGATTTTCGCTCGAGCAAAAAACCGTGCAGCGAAATGCGATTGCTGCTGTGAAACTGAACGTCATCGTTGAGGGAGATAAGGCCATTGCTGAACCGCATGCACATGACGATCACCATCATGAACACGACGACCATTCACATCATCACGGCGGCGCCGCCCATTCACACCATTCGCGCAGCCTCAAGGACATTCTTGCGCTCATTGAAAAGTCGGCCCTTCCAGCAAGGGTTCAAGAGCGGGCTTCAAAGATCTTCACCATCATTGGCACGGCGGAAGCGAAAATTCACAGCACAACGCTCGAACAGATACATTTTCATGAAGTGGGAGCGGTGGATTCTATCGTGGATATCGTCGGCACCGCAATTTGTTTGGAGTACTTCGGCATCGATGCCGTCTACTCAAGCCCTGTCAAGCTTGGAAGCGGCGGTTTTATCACCACCCAGCATGGACAAATGCCAAACCCGACTCCGGCAACGGTCGAGATTCTGAAAGATTACCGGACAATATTGACCGACGTTCCCTTCGAGCTAACGACTCCGACCGGCGCCGGTATTATCAAAGCGCTTTCATCAGGGATGTTGTCGATGGAGCAATTGCGGGTAACGACGATCGGCTACGGAACCGGTACGCGGGACATTCCGCAATTGCCGAACCTGCTCCGCATTTTTATCGGCGAACTTGTCGAAGGGCATGACCACGACGAACTCGTTACGGTGGAAACGAACATCGACAACATGAACCCGGAGATTTTCCCCTTCGTTATCGAGCGCCTTCTCGGCGTCGGGGCTCATGACGCTTTTATGATCCCGATCGTCATGAAGAAAGGAAGGCCGGGAATTCTTCTTTCCGCCCTTGTGAACAGGGGGAAGCTTGATGCAGTGCTGAAAGTTGTCTTTGCTGAAACAAGCACTCTGGGCGTCCGCATCCAACCCGTTGAACGGCGCAAACTGCAGCGCTCCTCCAGGACAGTGAAGACGCTTTTCGGCGAGATGAAAGTGAAAGTCATTACGATCGACGGCGCTGAACGGCTCTCGCCGGAATTTGAAGAGTGCAAGCGAGTCGCCCTGGAGAAAAACATTCCCCTGCTCGACGTCTATAAACAAATCGAGACAGAACTTTTGTAATCCGTTGACCGTGCCCGCCACTCCGTTGCCATGAAACACATTCTTGCAGACGTCGCACTTCCTGTCCCGCTGAATCAATCCTTCACATACATTGTGCCCCCGGAACTTGTCCAACGCATCAGCGCGGGAAGCCGCGTTCTTGTCCCTTTCGGCAGGAAACAACTATCCGGCATCGTCGTCGGATTCCCTTCTGCGACATCGATCGCCGCCCTGAGACCGATTCAGGATGTTCTTGACGTCCTCCCCGCTCTTTCGCAAGAACTTCTGAAGCTCGGCTTTTGGATCTCGGAATATTATGCCGCGCCCCTCGGAGAAGTGTTGAAAGCGTTCCTTCCCCAGGGAATATCGGTTGAGAACAAAAAACTTATATCGTTAAAGCGTGCGATCACTCCCGATGCACTAACCCGATTTGGAATCTCTGCACCGCAGCGGACAAAAGTCGTCAATGCGTTGTCGGCGGACGTCCCCCTTTCCGTTGCTCAGCTTCAGAAGAAAACAAAGATCAGAGGCATTTATTCCATTCTCTCGGCACTTGGCGATGCCGGCATCATCGACGTCAGCGACCGCTTATTGGAAGCAACTGCAAAGCCGAAGCTCGAGAAGTTTCTCGTCAAAAAAGACATCCCGGGCGATTTTGCACCGCAAGGGAAAATGCAGCAAAAGCTCCTCGCACGCATCGTACAACTGACGAACGAACCGTATCCGCTTCGCTCGCTGCTCAAAGAAACCGGCGCTTCGCTCTCCACCCTCAAAGGGTTCATCAGGAAAAACATTGTCGAGATTGTTCAGCAAGAAGTCGAGCGGTCGGTAGAGTTTTCGCCGGACGCGGGCGTCACCCCCGTACTCCCCGTGCAATTGACGCCTCATCAAGTGAACGCACTGCGCGACATCGGAGCGGCGATTGCGTCGGGCGTTTCGAAAACTTTTCTATTATATGGAATTACGGGAAGCGGGAAGACACAGGTGTATATTGAAGCGATACGCGAAACTCTCGCCCGCGATAAGACCGCCATCGTTCTCGTCCCTGAGATTTCCCTGACTCCTCAAATAGTGCGGCGATTCAGACTGCACTTCGGCAATTCCGTCGCGGTCATGCACAGCCGCATGTCGGACGGCGAACGGTACGATGCATGGAGATTCTGCAAAAGCGGAAAATACAAGATCGTGATCGGCCCGAGGTCGGCCGTATTTGCGCCGCTGGAAAATCTGGGGCTCGTCGTCGTCGATGAAGAACACGAAGCATCGTACAAACAATTCGACGCTTCTCCCCGATACAATGCACGCGATGTCGCCATCATACGGGGAAATAATGCAAACGCCGTTATCGTCCTCGGCTCCGCGACCCCGTCGATAGAATCGTTCTACAACGCACTAACGGAAAAATATGCGCTCCTGGAATTGCCGGAGCGCATCGATGACGCCGTCCTTCCGTCGATCAGTCTTGTCGATATGCGGGACGACCACAAACGCCGTTATGCAGCGATGAAAGAAGAGGCGGCGAAGGTGGGACGAAAAGCGTTCGAGAAAGGATTCCACTCCATTTCTTTTCTGCTCGAAGAAAAAATCCGCGACAGGCTGCGAAAAAAGGAAGGGATCATCCTGCTCCAGAATCGGCGGGGGTTTGCTCCGTTCATCGAGTGTCTCGATTGCGGGCACGTCGAACGGTGCGAACAGTGCGACGTCACGCTCACGTATCATCTCGTCACAAAACATCTCCGCTGCCACTACTGCGGTTCCGTAAAGCCGGTACCGAGCGTGTGCCCGCAATGCAAAGGAACTCAGCTAAAGCTCCAGGGCTTCGGCACGCAGCGAGTCGAACAGGACCTGACGGCATTGTTTCCGGAAGCGAAGGTATTGCGGATGGACCTCGATACGACCACGCGAAAAGGATCGCACGACAAACTTCTCCAGCAGTTTGGAAGAGGCGATGCAGATATTTTGCTGGGGACTCAAATGGTGGCAAAGGGATTGGACTTTCCGCGCGTATCGCTTGTCGGGGTCATTTCCGCCGACACACAAATGCTGCTGCCCGACTTCCGCTCGGCTGAACGGACGTTCCAATTATTGACCCAGGTTGCGGGGAGGGCAGGGCGAAGCTCGTTGAAAGGAGAGGTCGTCATCCAGAGCTACCAGACCGACCACTACACCCTCAAGTATGTCATCGAGCACAATTTCCGCGGGTTCTACGAAGAGGAGTTGAGGTACAGGCAATCGGCAATGTATCCTCCCTTCACACGCCTGGTCCTGATTGAATGCAAGGGCCCCGATGAACGAAACGTCTCCCGCGTCGCCGAAGTATGCGCCAATCGCCTCAAGCGCCTTTCGCCGCATTCGATTATTCTCGGGCCTGCGGCGGCAGTCATTTCAAAGATCAAAAACAATTTTCGGTGGCAGATCATTGTCAAGGCAGTAAAAGCAAACGACCCGAATTCAACATCCGTTCGGAATGCTGTCACCCGGGTCGTTCAGGAAATTTCTTCATCCGCCGACGTTCGGCGCGGCGTGCAACTCACCGTCGACGTCGATCCGCAAGGGATCATGTAGGCCGCTATGCGCCGAAGCTAAGAAGTACGGAAGCAGCCGTAAACAATACCCACAACACTCCCACCCCCGCAAGCGCTTTTCCCGTCGGAACGGAAAATACCTTCCCCAGCCCGACCGCAATAACAAAAAGATACCAAAAAGTGAACACGCTTATCGAGCTCAGCAGCTTATGAAGCGTTTTTTCCGGATCGTACTGGGAAACGGCGAGCGCGAGGCTGGGCGTCGCGTAGAGCGAACCCATCGCGACGACGAGAAGCAACGTGATTATCGACCCAAGCACCGAGACATACATCGACAGTCCTACGACTTCGAGAACTTTACCGTACGCAGCAGCCGACTTGAATACCCATTTCCCCATGAGCCAGAATACAAGGGAAAAGCCAAAAAGGATGACAGCCGTGACGACCACCGCGCCTATTGACCCGAAAATCATGAAGAGCGGCGAACCAGGCTGTGCAGGATTTTTTGTCAATGCCATGTCTGCCTGTTCCTGCGTCATCTTCCCTTCAGTCACCTTTTTTTGGATGGTCTTCTCCGTTTGGTCCTTCATTTGGTCCTGGATCGGTGCTTGTGAAAATGCAACGAGAACAAATATAATGCTTACGATCATCATAATAACCAGCGGGATCGACCAGTTGGAAGTCTTCTTCTCGGTTTTCGCGACATTGTCAAACAGTTCACCCGGCGCAGAAAAAACATTCATCAACTTATCGGACATTGACATTTCTGAGCTTTCGTCTGGCGTCGGCGGCGTGGTATTGACTTCGTCCATAATTGGCTCCTTTTCGAGTGGAAAGAAAAATGAGTTAATTAGTCATCCTGAGGTTGAAGAACTCAGGGAGAAGTATAATAAATATGGTTTGCAGTGTCAACGCTTAAGTGGCCATTCGTGGAATGTCGCCAAGCCCTTAAAACTTGTGCAATCTCAATGCAGAAAATTGTTCAATAATCTAAGTCATGCCATATGTTTCTGCCCTGGTGCGCATCAACCAACTCTTCTTCCTTGCAAAATCAACCTATTTTAAGTACCATACTTCATCAATGACATGGTAAAGAAAAATGTTTATTTCTTTCGAAGGATTAGACGGCTCGGGCAAGACCACGCAGGCGGCGCTCCTCGCCGAAAAACTGAGAAGCCTCAATCACGTCGTTGAATTTTTCCGCGAACCGGGGGGTACCGAGATCTCCGAACGGATCAGGGAAATCCTCCTCGACAAAAAAAATCTCGGCATGAGCCAGATTACGGAACTCTTCCTTTTCTCGGCAGCCCGGGCTCAGCTTGTGAACCAGGTCATTAAGCCGGCCTTACTCGACTCAAAAATTGTCATCTGCGACCGCTACGTGGATTCGACCACTGCATACCAGGGATTCGGCAGAGGATTGCGTTTGGGCGCCGTGAAAACCATCAACGCCGTCGCTACCTTCGGAGTCCTTCCGGAAGTGACATTTTTGATCGACGTTCCGATCGACGAAATTATCGAGCGCCGTCATAAGAGCGGGGTCGCAATAGACCGGATGGAAAGCGGCGGAAGAGAATTTTACGAGAAGGTCCGCGAGGGATATCTTGAACTTGCAAAAGAGGAACCGAAACGAGTCCAGCTCATTGACGGCTTGCTTCCGGTTGAAATGGTTGCCGGTAAGATTTGGAATTTTCTTTCCGACCGGTTGCCGCGACAAATGCCTTGAAAAGAATTTCCTTCGGGAGATGGTCTTACCATCCCTGATCACATCGTCATAAAAATTCCTACTGCACCCTCTGCAAATCTGAAAGCAGCTTGGGCAAATCTATTTCGTGGTCCATTTGAATTTTGATCCCCTCAATTGATTTCCCCTTTGCATCGACGAGTTGAAACGACGTGTGCTTGCTGAGGTCGCCGATATCGACGATCGTATGCTTTTGCCGGACAACACCATCCGCACCGACCGACTCTCCGGAATTGATCCCGACGTCAACGACAACGGGCACGACTCCATTTCCGAACGTCAATGTAAGACCGGTGATAATTGTATCGTACAAGTTCTTCGTGTTCTCGGGGAGACGTTCGTAGCGCGAAACATCGGCTCGTTCATACTCGTCCACCGCAATGGAATAACAAATTCCGAGAAGTGCGACGCAGTTGAGTTTCCGGATGGACATTTTTTCGGGATCGTCTTTCGCCCCTCCCGATTCGATCAGGACCGTGCTGGTTCCCCACTTTTGAATATTATCGCCGAAGGCGCGCGGTTCGAACGAATCGTCGTAGCGCGAAATATGCCCCTCGATGAAAGCGGAAAAGATATCGACGAGCGCAGCGGCAATTTTCTTCGCACGTACGCGGACTGCATTTTCACTTTTCGCGTAATCGACCGTCGGTGCAAGAAGAGCGATCGTGGCGACTTTTCCCGTTGACCCGACGGTATACCGCGGTTCCTGGTCGTGAAGATTAAAACCGAACTCCGGCGAATATTTCTCCCGCGTCTGTTTCAGGATCCTCGCTTCGTTCGTTTGAAGCTGAAGCGCATCCCGGTTGATGTCGATCCCATGCGCGCTGCGACGCTGGAATCGCTCTGCTCCGTCGGGATTCAACATAGGAATGATGAGGAGCGTAGTCTCAGAGAGGATCTTTTTAACCTCCGGCACGGTTTGATTTTTGCCGATGTACGACAACAAGTCGAGGAGACCCATCGTCGCCGTCGGTTCGTCGCCGTGCATCTGCGACCACATGAAGATCTTCTTCTTGCCCGAACCAACCGTCAAGAGATTGATCGAGCGTCCCTCGGAAGAAACGCCAATTTGTTCGATCTTCGAAAAATTCTTGATCGGGGCCAATAGCGAATCCAGAATACTCATCAGGGCGCCGTGCTTCAATCGTCTGGTTGCCACTTCTTTAACTTTATACGCTTCGTACGAGTTGTAGAGGGCCTGCGTGTAGCTGCGTATCTCCGACTCCCTTGCTGGATCTGCCATAGTCGACACGGTTGTTAATTGTAAGATGGAAGTTCACAAGATCGTGTTGTAATGTACAAACATTTTTGGAAAAACATAAACACTCAATGACATGTCGGACACAGTTTTTTCGGAAAGGTACAATATATGGAGGATATTGATAAGGCAGATCAAAGAGGAGTCCGGCATATGGCAAAAGGATTATTGATTTTCGCGGCAATGTTTCGTATTTTATTACAAAATTAACACGGAAAGTCAAGAAAAGGAGTGCGTAGTGGACGTTTCGTTCAAAACAGTAACCGAATGCGACCAGGAAATTGCGATCAGCCTTTCGCCCGAAGAGCTTGTTCCTCATTTCGAAGCCGCTTACAAGAAGGCAGCGCCTTCTATCGAGATCAAAGGATTCCGTAAAGGCAAGGTGCCGATTGCTCTCATCAAGAAATACTACGGCGAAAGCGTCGAAGCCGATGCTCTCGACGACATTGCCAACGAATCCTTCAAAAAGACCATCGACGAGAAAAAGATCCAGCCGATCGGTACTCCCACCATGGTCGACATGAAATACAAGCGGGGCGAGCCGTTTACGTTTACAATAAAGTATGAGGTCAAACCGTCTATTACGTTGAAGGAATACAAAGGCATTCCGGTGGAGAAATATGTCCATCCCGTGAAGGAAGAGGAAATAGCCTCCGAAATTCACCGGCTGCAGCACATCAATGCTGCATTCGAAGAAGCCAAAAAAGTCGATGGCCCCGAATTCGTTGTGACCGTGGATATCCAGGACACGGATGAAACAGGAGCTCCGCTTATCGGGCAAAAACGCGACGGAATGCGGATTTATCTGAACGAGCCGTCAACCGAGCAGGAAATAAAGGATGCGCTGAAATCGGCTGAAATTGGCAGCGTGCACAGGGTAAGCTTTGAGCACAAGCACGAAGACCACTCTCACAAGGTTCATATGCAATTGACGGTCAAGAAGATCGAGAAGGTGGTGCACCCCGATTTCAACGACGAGCTTGTGAAAAAGATCACAAAAGAAAAAATTTCAAACGCCGAGGATTTCAAAAGAGAACTTACGGCGGACCTCGAGCGTTATTGGAATGACAGGACCGAAAAGCGCCTGATCGACGACATCACCAACGAGATCGTGCGGCGCCACGATTTTGCTGTCCCCGAAGCTCTTGTAAAAACTTTCACCGATTCGTACATCGAAGAATTAAAAAATCAGCAAAAGAACAAAAAGCTTCCTGCCGGGTTCGAAGAGCAAAAATACCGTGAAGCCGCGCGCCCGTCCGCTGTCTGGCAGGCGAAGTGGGCGCTGATACGGGAGCAAATTCTGGCAAAGGAAAATATCCAGATCGTGGACGCTGACGTTGAAACGCTTGCTGAAGAAGAATCCAAAAAGCTGAACATCGACAAAGAACGGCTGATCAATTTCTACAAAACTTCGGAGACCGCCGGCGAGAAAATATTGAACGACAAACTGATCGCATTCCTGAAGCAGCATTCGGCCGTCAAAGAGACCGTCACCGACGATGCAAGTAAACTTTTGTCATAATTGTGTGCACCATTTAACGCAGAAAGGATTTTTCTGAGATGCTCCAATCGAACAAACCCTATGAGATCTACAATCAACTCGTCCCGATGGTCGTCGAACAGACGAGCCGCGGCGAGCGCGCATTCGATATTTTCTCCCGGCTTCTCAAAGAGCGGATCATTTTCGTCGGCACCGCGATCGATGATGTGGTTGCGAGCCTGATCGTCGCCCAGATGATCTTCCTGGAAGCCGAGGATCCGGAAAAAGACGTTCATTTGTATATCAACAGCCCGGGGGGAAGCGTCACCGCCGGCCTTGCAATTTACGACACGATGCAATACATTCGACCCGATGTGTCGACAATGTGCGTCGGCATGGCGGCGAGCATGGGTGCGGTGCTCCTTCTTGCGGGCACGAAAGGAAAACGCAAAGCGCTCCCCAATTCGCGCATCATGATCCACCAGCCGTGGGGCGGCGTCCAGGGGACGGCATCGGATATCAGCATCCAAGTCGACGAAATCCTGAACACAAAAACACGGCTCAATGAGATCATCGCTCATCATACGGGGAAATCGATCGACGAGGTGAAGCGCGATACCGACAGAGACAAATACCTCTCGGCCGAAGAAGCAAAAACGTACGGCATCATCGATGCCGTGCTCATGAAACGGACGGCCGAGCCGAAGAAAGAAAAGTAATCCACAATCGTCTATCTCGGAATACTTCAATGAGTCAAAAACTAAAAGGGGATGAGAAGATTCGCTGCTCGTTTTGCGGACGCGGGCCCGAAGAAGTCTCGAGCATCATTGCCGGTCCGGATGTGTACATCTGCGACCATTGCGTTTCGAGTTCGGTGGACATCATCCGGAACAACATGGCTGCTTTTCCGAAGAAGAAAGGAAAAGGGAAAGCCGGACTCACGCCGGAGCAGCTGAAAGAAGCGCTCGACCAGTATGTGATAGGCCAGGACCAGGCGAAGAAAACGTTGTCGGTCGCCGTTTACAACCATTATAAGCGCATCGATTCGAAGGACCATCTGCAGCCGTTCGATGACGTCGAAATTGAAAAGAGCAACATTCTTCTCATCGGCCCGACAGGGACAGGAAAGACGCTTCTTGCACAGACGCTTGCAAGAATTTTAGATGTTCCATTCGCGATCGCCGATGCAACAACGCTCACCGAAGCCGGATATGTCGGCGACGATGTCGAGACCATTCTTGTATATCTCCTGCAGAATGCTGAATACAATGTCGAGCGTGCCGAACGCGGCATCGTCTACATCGACGAAATCGATAAGATCTCGCGGAAAAGCGACAGCGCATCGATCACGCGCGACGTTTCCGGCGAAGGCGTGCAGCAAGCGCTGCTGAAGATCTTAGAAGGAACGCTGGCAGGCGTTCCTCCAAAAGGGGGACGCAAACATCCGGAACAAAGCCTGATCAACGTGAATACGAAGAATATTCTTTTTATCTGCGGCGGTGCGTTCGAGGGACTTGATAAGATCATCGCAAAGCGGGTGAGCCAGAACCCGATGGGGTTCGGCGCGGACCTCCGCGGCAAAAAAGATTACAACACCGACGAATATTTGAAGCAGGTTGAGCCTGACGATCTACTGAAGTACGGCCTCATTCCTGAATTCATCGGCCGGCTTCCCGTCATTTCGACGCTGCATTCTCTCTCGGAGGATGCCTTAATGAACATCCTCGTGGAACCGAAAAATGCGCTGGTGAAACAGTTTCAGAAGCTTTTCAAATATGAAGGGGTTGAACTGGAGTTTGAAGAGGGGGCGCTCCGCTCGATCGTTCAGAAAGCGATGGCGCGCGGAACCGGGGCACGGGCATTACGTGCTGTCATCGAAGAAACGATGGTCGATATTATGTACTATCTCCCCTCGCGCCCCGACATTACAAAATGCATTATCACGAAGGATACGATCGCCAAAAAGAAAGACCCGGTGTATCTCTTCGAGGAGCGGAAGTCCGCATAGGAACTGAATTCAGACTAAAAGAGAAGAGTCAACCGTGAAACTACAGTTGGCTCTTTTTCATTATTGAATCATCCACGAAATTCACGAAGAACACGAAGAAAACGTGTTTCATGAGATTGTTCTCTAACCAATTTTTATCGAAGAAAGTATTGGCTCTCAATGAAATCGGATCCCGACCTTCTTGTTTTTTCGTGTTCTTAATGGATTAGTAATTCCCAATCACCCACGACGCGGCAACAAGCGCGGCGGTCTCCGTGCGCAGCCTCCGTTTCCCGAGCGAGACCTGAACAAACCCGGCTCCCTCGGCCGCGTGAATTTCATGCTCCGTAAACCCTCCCTCGGGACCAATGACAATCAATGCCGAGGTCGGCTTCTGTCTATGACGAAGAGCTTCCCTGATGAAGAGAACTTCGTCCGTTTGTTCATACGGGATGATCTTCAGGTCAAAAACGCTGGCGTGATTCATGACAGAGTCCATATCCGTCAAGGGATAAATTTGCGGAAGGTAACTGCGTCCGGACTGTTTCATGGCCGCCAATGCGATTTTCCTCCAGCGATCTTCCTTGGATGAATGCGCGACGGTGCGGGATGTAGAGACGGGAATGAAACGGCGGATCCCGAGTTCCGTTCCCTTCTCTATCAGCCATTCCATCCGCGACGGATTCTTGAGGACGGCGACCGCAAGGGTCACTTCGATCTCGGATTCATTGAGCCGGTCATGCACCGATAGTATTTCACACTCGATGGCATGCTGCCCGATAGAACGTATGACGACCTCGTAGGCGCGGTCGACCCCGTCGACGACCCATAATAATTCTCCTTCAGACTTTCGCAGCACACGAACAATATGCTTCGATTCATCATCCTCGATTGTCAGAAAATGTTCCCCGATTTTTGCCGGGTCGGCGTAGAAGAATTCTTTAGACACGATTAGCATTCCTTGATGAAAAGATGAATCCTGATAATTGACAAAGTCCCTGTCTTGTCATTTCTCTCCCGACAAGTACGAAGAGATGCGATTCGTCAGGACGCCGGCATCCTCAGAGTGACATTCTTAGATGATTTTTGAATATCTGCTCTTTACAGCGAAGCACCGAGATCAAGGATGAATTCTCCGTTATGAAATCCCGGGGCGCCGAACGCGTATTCAATGCGCCCGACAAAACTGTACGACAGGAGAAGGTTCAGTCCCGCGCCGTAGCCTGAAAGAAAATTGTCCAACATCACCGGCTGATTTCTGTACCACACTGTTCCGGCGTCTGCGAAGAGCGTAAAGTACAACGCGTATCGAATATCCCTGAATTGCTCAATGGGAATTTCTTCGAAGCGAAGATACGCGGGCGAGATAATCGGGACACGAACTTCAGCTTTGCCCCCCAGGATGTCATCCCCCTCAACGATAGTTTGAAACCTGCCGCGAATTCTGTCCGCATATCCGAAAAATACGTGCCCGTAATTCGGATCGTCTCCCCCCTGCACTGCGCTTCCGAAGACGCGGAAGACAAATGAAGAGTTGAAATAGACCGGGATGTACCTCCGAAAATCGACAGAATAGCGCTGATAATCGACGTACTTGTTGCCGAGCCCGTATTTCGAAACATCGAACGTTGCAAGCGTCCCCAGCCGGGAATATTCGCTCAAATCGCGAGTATCATAGATGTAGTCGGCGTGCAGCGAAAAGAAATTGTCGACCCCGTTCGGAGACAGCGTCCGGCCTGCACGATTGTCTGATACGCTCAAGTTCGTATACTCAACAGTCAGTGTGGTCGTGCTGTAAAGTGAAAATTTTTTTCCGAAAGTAATTTGTCCGTCGATGAGTTTTTCGTCGAAATTTGGGCCTGAGGCCAGCGAAACAAGGCTCAGATTCTTTTGAATGGAATAGGATGCTTTGGTGGAAAAATACAAATGATCTTCGGGGTCGAAGGACGGGTCGACATATTGTACCGAAACATAAGGGTCGTACCCGAGCGCGAATTGAGTGTTAACGAGTTCATTCCGCCCGCGAAAATTTGTGTGGACAATTCCGGCGCCATAATAAAAGTGCGTCCATGTATGATCCCTAAAACCGGCGATCGGAAACGGATAAAAATACCAGCGTTCGCTGACAAAAACGATTAACGTTGCCGTTGTAGAATCCGGGACAACATGAATATCCACTTTGTTGAATAACTGCAAGCTGTAAATACGGTTGATGTCATATGCCACCGCTTCGCGCGTAAGTAAGGAGCCGACCTTCAGCGACATCTCGCGTTCAATTATGAAATCCTTCGTCAGTTCGTTTCCCCCAATAACAACAGCAGCGACATGGAGGGTCGAGTCCGGAAAATCCTGCGGCACTGCCTGTGACGTATCTTGTGCACGGATGATGGGAGAAAATGCAGCAATCGCAGTAAGGAGCAAAACAAGGGATCTCATTCGGTCTTGGGGAATAAAAAAGTAGACTTGAAGGAGGTGCTGATTCCCAAGTCTACTTTCAACATACGATAAAAAAATCACCGCATCAAGGCGCGGTGTTCAATAGCGATGCAACGATCCATGATCACCTTCAGCCCCGCCGATTCCGCACGCTCTGCAGCACGTTCGTTAACAACGCCAAGCTGCATCCAGATGCACTGCGCACCTATCCCGATAGCTTCATCAACAACTGGCTCAACTTCGTTAGAATTGCGGAAGATATCGACGATATCGATCTTTTCCGGGAGGCTCGATAGGTCTGCGAAGCATTTCAGGCCGAGGACCTCATCGTACTTTGGATTTACGGGATACACTGTATATTTTTTTCCGGCAAGAAAGAGCGCAATAGAACCGCTGTCGCGCCATGGCTTGGGTGAGGCGCCAACGACCGCAATTGTTTTCGATGACGTCAGTATCGACCTGATCCCCTCATCGTCGGTGATCATCGGGCCTGTTCTTCCGCGTACGATTCGATGGGCGGGCAGCTGCAGAAAATATTCTTGTCTCCGTATGTGTTGTTGATGCGTCCGACGCTTGGCCAGAATTTATGCTGGCGAACATCGGGAAGTGGATAGACGGCCTTCGACCTGGAATACAGATGTTCCCACTCATTTTTCGTCGCTTCCATGGGAGTGTGCGGCGCGTTCCTGAGCACATTGTCTGTTGTGTCGGCCACTCCGTTCGCCACTTCTTCGATTTCTTTTTTGATCGAGATAAGGGCATCGGCAAACCTGTCGAGCTCCGCTCTCGACTCGCTCTCGGTCGGTTCGACCATCATCGTATCGTGAACGGGGAACGAGACCGTCGGGGAATGAAATCCGTAATCCATCAACCGTTTCGAAATATCTTCGACATCGATGCGGCACTTCTCTTTGAACTCTTTCATGTTGAGGATGAACTCGTGAGCGACTCTGCCGTTCTTTCCCTGGTAGAGAATTTGAAAATGCGGTTCGAGCCTTGCCTTCAGGTAATTGGCGTTGAGGATGGCGTAGCGTGTCGCCTCCGTCACTCCTTCTCCACCGAGCATCTTAATATACGCGTACGAGATGAGAAGAATACTCGCACTCGACCATGGCGCCGATGAGACTGCATGAAGGGCTTTCTCTCCGCCGGTCCGAATGACCGGGTGACCCGGTAAAAACGGAGCGAGGTGCTGGCCGACGCAAATCGGACCCATGCCCGGGCCGCCGCCGCCATGAGGGATGCTGAACGTCTTATGAAGATTGATATGACAAACGTCGGCGCCGATGATCGCAGGACTTGTAACGCCGACCTGGGCATTCAGGTTTGCGCCATCCATATATACCAGACCGCCGTTCTCGTGAACGATGCGGCAGATTTCCTTCACATTTTCTTCAAACACGCCGTGCGTCGACGGGTACGTCAACATTAAAGCGGCCAGAGTGTCTTTGTATTGGACTGCTTTCGCGCGCAGATCGCCCGCGTCGATATTCCCGGTATCATCACACGCAACGACCACCACTTTTAAACCGGCCATGACGGCGCTCGCGGGGTTTGTCCCGTGGGCAGACGAAGGAATGAGGGCAATGTTTCTACGGGCTTCCTCTCTCGCGGCATGGTACGCGCGTATCACAAGCAGGCCCGTAAATTCTCCCTGAGCCCCGGAATTTGGCTGGAGCGAAGCTGCTGCCAGCCCGGTGATTTTGCACAACGCCGACTCCAATTCTCTGAAAATCTGCTGATATCCTTCCGCTTGCGCAAGAGGAGCGAACGGATGAAGGTCTGCAAATTCCCTCCAGCTCACGGGCAGAAGCTCTGTGGCGGCATTGAGCTTCATCGTGCACGATCCGAGCGGGATCATTGAATGGGTCAACGAAAGGTCTTTGTTCTCCAGGCTTTTAATGTACCGCATCATTTCTGATTCAGAATGATACGTCGAAAATACCGGATGCTGGAGATACGAAGTGGTGCGGCGGAACGGTTCGGGAAAATCGATCGACAGCAACGAATATTTTTCGGCAAGGTCTTCATGTGTATGTGACGCATGAGCCACGCGGGCAAATATTTCCTTCACCGCCAGAATATCATCAAGCTGGGTGGTCTCGTCGAGAGAAATGCCGACATGCGATGCGTCGATGCGCCGGAAATTGTAGTTCAGCGACAATCCGGCGTCAATGATCGTGTCCGCGTCCCTCCCTGCATCGATCATCAGGGTATCAAACCACACCCGGTTTGATTGCTTATAGCCGAGCTCTGTCAGCTCCGCGTTCAAAATTTTTGCAAGGGAATGAATCCTGGATGCGATCCTCCTGATCCCTTCCGGGCCGTGATAGACGGCGTACATTCCTGCCATGACTGCAAGGAGCGCTTGGGCGGTGCAAATGTTCGAGGTTGCCTTTTCGCGGCGAATGTGCTGTTCTCTCGTCTGCAGGGTCATGCGGTATGCCCTGTTGTTCTGGGCGTCGACCGAAACGCCGATGATGCGCCCCGGCATGTGCCGGATAAATTCGTCTCGCGTCGCGAAAAAGGCCGCGTGGGGTCCGCCGTATCCCATCGGAACCCCGAAGCGCTGCGTCGATCCAACGACAACGTCCGCGCCAAACTCACCCGGCGGCGTGAGCAGCTCGAGGCTCAGCAAATCCGCCGCAACGATGGCAAGAGCGCCGCCGCTGTGTACATCCGTGATGAACGCCCGATAATCTGCCACAGCACCTCGCTCATCCGGGTATTGGACGATCGCGCCGAAATAGGTTCCGTCGATGTCTATCTTTTCATGGTCTCCGACGACAATCTCGATGCCGACAATTTGCGCGCGGGTCTTGATAACATCGATCGTCTGGATAAAACATTTCTCAGAAACGAAAAAACGATTTCTCTGCACGCCGTTCTGATTCTTGTTGACAATGCCGTAGAGCATGCTCATTGCTTCGGCAGCAGCCGTCCCTTCATCCAGCAGGGAAGCATTCGCAACCTGCATCCCGGTCATGTCGATGACCATCGTCTGATAATTGAGGAGCGCCTCAAGCCTCCCTTGAGATATTTCCGGCTGGTATGGAGTGTACTGGGTATACCATCCTGGATTCTCAAAGATATTCCGCAGGATCACACTCGGCGTGACACAAGGATAGTAGCCTTGGCCCAGCATCGACGTAAAGACCGTGTTCTTTGCGGCGATCTTCCTCATTTCGAGGAGAAACCTCCGCTCACTGACCGCAGCAGGAAGTTCCAACGGTGCGTTCATCCTGATGCTGGCCGGAATTGTCTCGTCGATCAGCGTATCGAGCGAATCGACCCCGATAACCCGGAGCATCGTGTTGAGGTCTTCGCTGCCGGGACCGAGATGGCGCGATTGGAATTTCTCTTCATCAAAAATCGGGTTGTTCATTTCAATACTCTGTGAGTCGGAATTTAAGATATGATATTCCTGAATAATCCTAAAAGTGCAGCTCGCGCAAAGATGCAGAATGATTCTATCATAGAACCTTCGCACTTTTGCAGCTCGGCAAGAGAAGGTTTTTCAGCTATTGCTCAGGAAGATGAATGTTCTTTCGCTGCTTGATGTTGTTGTCCCAGTAAGGACAATGCATGCTGCGCAGCAGCTTGCTCAGCTTCTTTCTTGTTTTTTCCCATTCCTACGCCTGACTTGCCGTCGCCGATAGATACTTCGACGGTAAACGTACGGTCGTGGTCGGGGCCTTCCTCTTTCATGATCGTGTAATGCGGAAGGGGCATCCCGTTCGCCTGTGCGTATTCAAGGAGCGCGCTCTTGTAGTTCTCATCGCCTTCGCGAAGCATCCCTTCTTTCAGAGCGCTCGTCAACTGGCGCTCGACGAATCGTCTTGCTTCGTCCAATCCGCCGTCGAGATACACGGCTCCGATGACTGCTTCGTACGCATCTGCCAGAATCGTATCAGCTCCCTTTTCCGCTGTCTGTGATGCGCTGCTGCTGAGAAGAAGAAAGTCGCGAAGGTGAATTTTTTTTGCGTATTGAACCAGTGCCTTTCTGTTCACCAGACGAGCGCGCATGATCGTCAAATCACCTTCTTCTGCATCGGGGCGGAGCCCGTATAACCGTTCTGCAACGACCATATTCAAAATTGAATCGCCGAGAAACTCGAGGCGCTCGTTCGAACGGATTTCCTGCGTTTCTGTAAGCTGCAGGTACGACCTGTGCAGAACCGCCTGAAGAAAAAGGTCCTTTCTCCGGATGCGATACTGAAGGGCGCTCGCAAAGCGTTTGAAGTCAATCTTGGAACACAGGTCAGAAAGTGAGTGCGCGGAAGAAGCTGGCGCGGTGCGGAAAAAATTTTGGACCCATCGACGTAAACTGCTCACACCGGTACTTGTCCTCTTAATTCTCCTGATATTTCCTAAAGAGCAGGGTGGCATTGTGGCCGCCGAACCCGAACGTATTGCACAACGCTACGTTCACTTCCTTCTCGATGGAAGTATTGGGAACATAATAAAGATCGCAGTCCGGGTCGGGGTTCTCGTAGTTGATGGTAGGATGAATTTTGTTTTCGACGATGCTCATCACGGTAGCAATAGATCCCACCGCGCCCGATGCACCGAGCAAATGTCCGACCATTGACTTCGTCGAGTTGACGGCAAGTTTTTTTGCATGTTCGCCGAAGACCGTCTTCATCGCCGCGGTTTCGTTGCGGTCGTTCGCGGGTGTCGATGTGCCGTGCGCGTTAACGTAGTCAACATCATTCGGCGAAACTCCCGCATCGCGGATAGCCGCTCTCATCGAACGAACCGCCCCTTCGCCGCCGGGGGCCGGGTCGGTGATATGATGTGCGTCAGCAGTGAACCCGATGCCGGAAATCTCGGCATAAATTTTTGCGCCGCGCTGAATGGCGTGCCCAAGTTCTTCAAGAACAAGCACGCCTCCCCCCTCTCCCATAACGAACCCGTCACGTTCCTTGTCGAACGGCCGGCTCGCTTTTTGCGGATCATCGTTGCGTCTTGAGAGCGCCTTCATTGCGTTGAAGCCGCCGATCCCCATCGGACATATAGAGGCTTCAGACCCGCCGCTGAGCATCACGTCCGCATCGCCGCGCTGGATCAGAATGAACGCGTCCCCGATTGCATGCGAAGCGGTCGCACACGCAGAAGTTGTTGCATAATTCGGCCCCTTCAGGCCGTACCTCATGGAAATTCTTCCGGCGGCGATATCCGGGATCATCATCGGGATAAAAAACGGGCTGATCCGGTGAGGACCTTTTGTTATTACAAGTGTCTCATGCTGACGCATGAATGTGAGCATGCCGCCGATGCCGGAGCCGAAGACGATTCCCGCCCGGTCACCCGAGATCTTCGTGAAGTCAACCGCTGAGTCTTTCACTGCTTCGTCCGCCGCTGCAAGAGCATATTGAGTGAACGGGTCGACACGCTGGACCATCTTCCGGTCCATGTAGTTCAGCGGATCGAACCCCTTCAACTCTGCTGCGAACTTTGTATCATACTCCGTCGTATCAAAATATGTAATTGGGGCCGCGCCGCTCATCCCGGCAAGCGCATTTTTCCAGAATTCCGCAACCGTCAGGCCAATCGGCGTCACGGCGCCCATTCCGGTTACGACAACACGACGCGCCTTCCCGTTAAACGACATTCCCTTTTCCTCTGCTTCTTTAACTTCCGTTCTGCAATAACGCAATGCCGACCTATGCCGGCATTACGTTCTCATTTCATCGAGCCTTGCCCGTTATTGACTACGAAACTTTTGCCGATAAATATTTTACCGCATCTCCAACCGTTGCAATTTTCTCGGCGTCTTCATCCGGGATTTGAAGATTGAACGCCTTTTCAAATTCCATGACCAGTTCGACGGTATCCAATGAATCAGCACCAAGATCATTCGTAAATGAAGCTTCCGGTGTAATCTGCGCTTCGTCGACGCCGAGTTTGTTCACAATGATCTCTTTTACTTTTGCGGATACATCAGCCATACGGGTATCTCCTATAGTTAAGTGATTAAGTTGCTTCGAATACAATGACAATTTACATCACCATGCCGCCATCAACACAGAATACCTGTCCGGTAATATAATCCGCGTCGGATGATGCGAGAAAACGAACCACTCCGGCTACTTCTTCCGGTTTCGCGATCCGCTTCAATGGAATCATGGCTAAGATAGCTTCTTTTTGTTTCTCATTCAACTTCCCGGTCATGTCAGTTTCGATGAATCCGGGGGCGACAATATTGGCCTGAATATTGCGTGAAGCGAGCTCTTTTGCAATAGATTTCGTGAAACCGATAAGGCCCGCTTTGGACGCCGCATAATTTGCCTGGCCTGCACTGCCGACCAAGCCGACGACCGACGAGATGTTAATGATCTTGCCGGCCCGCTGGCCCATCATCTGGCGGCAGACCGCCTTGGTAAAATTGAAAACGCTTTTTAAATTCGTTGCGATAACGGTGTCCCAGTCATTTTCAGACATTCGCATCAACAAACCGTCTTTTGTAATTCCCGCATTGTTCACAAGAATGTCGACGCGTCCGAACTCCTGAACAACTTTCTGCACAATGTCGTTTGCCTGCGCATGATCGGCGGCGTCCGACTGGTATCCAACGGCGCGCCTTCCTTTTGCATGAAGCTCGGCAACAATGCTGTCGGCGGATTCTTTCGAACTGCGGTACGTGAACGCAACGTCGGCTCCCGCATCGGCCAAGGCAAAGACGATCGCTTTGCCGATTCCGCGGGTTCCCCCAGTAACAAGTGCAATCTTATTTTGCAGCTGCATGATAGTAGTCAGGTCTTATTCCAATGATAACGGCTGCCGTGTGGAGATAAATTCCTTTTGCAGATCCGTCAATTTTTCATAGCCCTCTTTTTTGAGGACAAATTCCAATTCTTCCCTGCACGCCTCCACGAGGGTCGTTTCCCGGTTGTCGATAAATGAGCAGCATGTCGTTTTCTCGTGCAGGAAATCGTCGAATGTCACAACGCCGTTGTCGACGGTAATAGGAAACGCCACGCAGTAAAACGGTTTCAGAGCCCATCGCCCGATCTTTTCTTCCGTCCCGGCAATCTGAAGACTGCACATTCCGGACCTGTTGAGAAAAACGCATTTATCATTTACGACTTCCGTGCCGACAGTTTTGCCGGATGGGAAATCGCTGTCGTCTAAAGCTTCCGCGTCAAACCATCGCGAGTCGTCGGCGGTTTGTGTTTCGTCCATATATTTCTTGATCGTCTCTTTCTGCGAAAGAATGAGTTCCTTCTCTTTCAAGTCGACGAACACGCCGGATCCGCAGCAGGTCGATTCGCAGGCGAACGGCCCGCATCCCTTTGAAAAACCTTTTTCAAAAAGAATCGGATCGATTTCATATTTTCCAACGCGCATCACTTCTCCTTCAATCCGTCCAGCTGATTTCCTGCCGCCGAGATATTCGCCGCAGTATCGAATCCTGCGAGAGCAGCCCCCGGCACAATCCTTTTCACCAAGCCCTGCAGGACTTTTCCCGGGCCGATCTCGACAAAACGTGACGCTCCGTCTGACGACATGTTCATGATCGTTTCCTCCCATCGCACTGGGCTCGTTACCTGCTCGAACAAACTGACCCGGATATCATCCGCATTCCGGACGGGTTTGGCGGTGACGTTAGCGTATACCGGAATCGCTGCGTCGCAAAATTCGGTTTTATCCAGAGCGACTTTAAGCCCGTCCTTCGCGGATTGCATGAGCGGCGAATGAAAGGCACCGCTGACAACAAGTTCTTTGACCAACTTTGCGCCCCGTGATTTAGCGACTTCCATCGCTTTGCGAACACCGTTGACGGAACCGGAAATCACAATTTGTCCCGGCGAATTGAAATTTGCTGTCTGCACGATCCCTTCCGCCCAAGCCGTGACGCAAATTTCCCCGACAACTTTTGCTTCGAGGCCAATCACTGCCGCCATAGTCCCGGGGTTCTCTTCTCCCGCCTTCTGCATCAACTCACCGCGTAAACGCACAAGCCGCAGCCCGTCTTCAAATGAAAGCACTCCGGCGGCGACCAGTGCGGAATATTCTCCGAGAGAATGCCCCGCAGCCATAGCCGCGTCATGCGGGTTCAGTATGGTCCATACTGCGATACTATGTAAGAAAATCGCAGGCTGCGTATTCCTGGTCTGTTTCAGTTCCTCTTCCGGTCCCTCGAAACAGATCTTTGAAAGCGGGAAACCGAGGACCGCATCAGCCTTTAGAAATAATTCCCTGGCAGCCGGAAATTCAGTGCACAGATCTTTTCCCATCCCGACGTACTGCGACCCTTGTCCCGGAAAAACGTACGCAGCCGTATTCAATTCTCTCCCAACACAGAGGTATCTGATCTCAAATTCTTAATTCCTAATTTTTAATTCTTAATTGGTCTTCGGACCATCAATTCCCCACTTCACCAGTACCGCTCCCCACGTATATCCGGCCCCGAAACTCGAAAGGACAAGATTGTGCCCTTTCTTGATCTTTCCTGCCTGCCACCACTCGGACAAACAAAGAGGAATTGTGGCAGCCGTTGTATTTCCATAGCGGTCGATGTTGATCATTACTTTCGATTTATCCAATTCCATGCGTTCGGCGCAGGCGTCGATGATGCGAAGGTTCGCCTGGTGAGGGACCAGCCAATCGACATCTTTGCCGGTAAGATGATTGCGCTGCATAATTTCCGCGGAGACATCGGCCATTCCAATAACGGCAACTTTGAAGACAGCCTTCCCGTCCTGGTAAACGTAGTGCATCTTTTTTTCCACCGTTTCCTGGGTCGCCGGGTGCAAGCTCCCGCCGCCCGACATGTGCAGAGCAAATCCGCCGGAGCCGTCTGTGTAGAGTTTATGGTCGATAATGCCGACAGAATCGTCGGTCGTCGGCTCAAGAAGAACAGCAGCTCCTGCGTCGCCGAACAGAATGCAAGTGTTCCGGTCCGTATAATCTACGATCGAGCTCATCTTGTCGGCCCCGACAACAACGACGTTTTTATACGCTCCTGTTTCAACGAGCTGTGAACCGATCGTCAACGCGTAGACAAATCCCGAACAGGCTGCATTCAAGTCGAAGCCCCACGCTTTCTTCGCGCCGATTTTATTCTGAATGATACACGCCGTTGCGGGAAAAAACATGTCCGGCGTTACGGTGGCGACAATGATAACTTCTATTTCCGATGCGTCCATGCCGCGTCTCTCGAGCATATCCCGTATTGCGCCGGCGCCCAAATCTGAAGTACCGCCTTCCGTCAGGATCCTGCGTTCGCGAATTCCGGTTCTCGTCCGGATCCACTCGTCGTTGGTATTGACCATCTTTTCAAGATCGTGGTTCGTGAGAATTTTCTCAGGAACGTAATGACCGACGGCCGTAATCAGTGCACGTGTTTTACCCATTCAACCCTTCGGAGCTGTATTCGCGTAGTGATTGTTCTATATGAAAATTGATCTTCATGTTCACCATTTCTTCGGCCCGCAAGATCATGTTCGCGACCGCTTTCGGCGTTGAGCTTCCGTGCCCGATAATCACGACGCCGTTGACGCCGAGGAGCGGAACTCCGCCGAATTCCTGGTAATCGAAATCTTTAAAAATCTTCCTCAGCGGGTTCCTGAGCATGCCCATGAGAACTTTTTGGATGAGCCCTTCCGCCGCATAGTTCTTGAATTTACCTTTCAAAAATGAAGGGACGCTCTCGGCAAATTTCAGGAGGACGTTGCCCAGAAAACCATCGCACACCACGACGTCGGCTTTGCCCTGCAGGATGTCCCGCCCTTCGATGTTGCCGATAAAGTTGATCCTGCTTTTGCCCGCAACGAATTTGGCGTACGCCTCTTTCGCCAGCTCATCTCCCTTCGATTCCTCTTCGCCGACATTCAGCAGTCCAACCCGCGGATTCTTCTTTTTAAAAACGTACTCCGAATAAATACTTCCCATCACTCCGAACTCATAGAGGAAATGCGGTTTGCAGTCCGTCACGGCGCCCGCGTCGACGATCAACGTCGGACCGGTTTCGGACGGAAATATCGCTGCAACCGTCGGCCGGCTCACTCCGTGAATCCTTCCTAACAGCAGCGTTGACGCCGCCGTCACGGCGCCGGTATTCCCTGCACTGACAAATGCATCGACCTTTTTTCCCTTGAGCAGCATGACACCGACAACAAGAGACGAGTCTGGTTTCTGCTTCAACGCCACAACCGGCGAGTCGTGCATGTCGATCACATCGTTTGCCGGCACCACAGAAAGGGAAAGCCCGTGAGTGTCGCTCTTCGCGAGTTCCGCCGTGATCGCATTTTCCTTGCCGACAAAAACTACTTCAAACCTGTTTCCGGTGCGGCGCAGTACATCGACCGCCCCCTGCACTTCGTTACAAGGGGCAAAATCTCCCCCCATTGCATCGATAGCAATCCGCAGTTTCTTCTCTGCGTTGTTCAAAGAATTTTCCGCAGCATTATGGCTGAATGTGTCGACGATGATCGTTTGCGAGCAACCGACGGTGCACTATGCTACGCTTGTTTTGGGATGATGATCGAACGGCCGTTGTAGTAGCCGCAATTAGGACACGCCCGGTGCAGGAGTTTTGGCTCGCGGCAATTCGGGCATTCCGCCAACGACGGCGCAGTAGCTTTATAGTGCGTGCGACGCTTTCGGCCGCGAGTTTTGGAATGGCGGCGTTTCGGGTTTGGCATTGCAGTGATTCCTTATAATAAATTAGTTCTTCTTCTTTGACATTGAAACTTCAACAAGGCCCGCCAGCTTATTCCAGCGCATGTCCGTTTCGCCGGGGGCACAGTCACAGCTGCCGTCGGCAGTGTAATTCAAATTTTTTCCGCATCGCGCGCATAACCCTGCGCAATCTTCTCTGCACAGCAATTTCAGCGGAACCGCAAGAAGAACGCTGTCGCGTACAGCGTCCGAAATATCGATGATGTTCGTATCCGACGTCAGCGTTCGGACGTCTTCATCCAGTTCGGCCGAATGATCCTGAACATCCCACACATAGACGATCTGAAGCGTCGGAGAAATTTTTTTGTTGAACTCGTCCAAACATCTATCGCAGTGAAACAGCCCGCTCGAGGCTACCCGCGCACGCAGAAGGATCTGCCGGTTCGATTTTTCAAGCGTTACATGCGCATTGATATCGCCGACGAAATGTTCTTGCAACTCAAACTCGGCTGCTTTTTTTGACAATTCATACTCGTGCGTTCCCTGTGAAAGGTTCGAGATGTTGATTTTCACTGTTTCCTCCGGCTAATCAAGAAACTTAGTTCGGCACCACGGCGCATTTCCCCGCAAAATCAATCAAATTTGTCAAAAAACAGGCTTTTGTCCAAAAAAAACATGCTAAATATAGCCAAATTGGATGAGAGAGTCAAGAATTCACCGTCAAAACGGGGGGAGCCATTTGACACATGATGCCATGACTTTTATTTTCGTCTGACAATCATGGCGTCACTCGAAGGAAGAGTCACTTTTCTGCTTATAGAGAGTGTAGTATATCATCTCGTTATGAGTGATACCAAGCCCAGGAAATTGCCTCGTCATGATCGGCAAGAGCAAGGGAGAAGAAAGGCGCTCCGGAACGGAAGAGCGGTCAATGACATAATCCGGATGAACGATTGCATTATATTTTTTCTGCAGCATACCGGTGTCATAGTCAAGACCGCGAAACCCCTTGCCGAATTCTGGCGTGATAAGACCAATATCGCATACAACCCGGTCTGAAAAGTAACCGATTGCTCCCACGTCGGGAACGAAAACCAATGCATGTTCTTCGGAATGATCCCTCAGCCATTCTCCCATCGGTTTGAGGGAATTGTTCATCCCGATAACAAAATTATCCAAATGCGGCTTCGTCACCCCCCAATAAAGAATTTGATTTTGAGCAATTGTCACGATCATTATCGCAAACGTCAGCATGAAAGTTTTTTTTGCCGAAAGGTGCAGCGCACAACAAAAGATTTGCAATCCATTGATGCCGCAAATAATGAGAAACGGGAGTGTGATGAGAAGATAGCGGGAGACCACTTCAACGCCGTCAATGACGTAAAACACCGGAAGCACAACGACCCACGCCAGAAGAAAATATTTTCCCTTCCACCCGGACCAGCGTTCGCCGAAAAAGAAACTTGCAGCGCAGGCAGCAATAAGCGGGAACTGGGTCGCCGCCGATAATTTAATAATTGTCCATATGGAGGGAAAAATTTCACTGAGGGGCGGAAGGCCGGTTGATTTCCCATAATACGTGTTGGGAAGAATCTGGCCAAAATGGAAGTAGGAAAAGATCAGCCACGATGAAACAACAGCCCCATAACAAAAGAGCGGAACGAGTCGCTCAACCATAGTCCGCTTGGCGTTCGATTGCTCAAACAGAAACCGAAGATAGATAATTGCGAAAAGAATACTCCCTTCGGGCCTCGTCAATGTTAAACAAGCAAACCCGAACGCTGCGACGATCCAATTATCGCGAAGAAAAAACCACACGGCGGCGATCGCAAGCAAAACGGCAAACGAACTCTCCATGCCCGAGCCTGACCAACGGATAAACCACGCATCCATCGAGAACAGCGCCGCCGCTAGAAATGCATACGACTTGTTTTTCAAAACCTCCAAGGCAAGCAGCTGCATTGCGGCTATTGAGAAGAATGCAAACATGAAATCTGAAGACTTTGCGACGGCGTATGGAGTAAAGCCTAATTTTGTTCCGCCGGCTATCACAAGCGCCCACAGGGGGCCGGTCGTTCCATAGCTTGGTGTACTGCCGTTGAACGAAAATCCTTTTCCCTGCACAATCTTCTTTGCGTATTGGAAATAGATGTAGGCGTCGTCAGGAGTGTACGAGAAATGCAGCGCAACTTGGCAGATGAACAACGCAGCGCATCCGAGTGCAATGCAGGCGGTGAGTTTGTAAAGATGGGGTTCCCCTGATGCGCCATTCTCCGAAAGGCCTGTCATACTCTCTTTAAAAATGATTCGGTAGGAGTGCAGCGACATTGATGTGATGAAAATATGAAAGCTTCGTTACACTTACAAGCAAAAAGGAATTTGCGATGCGACGTTTATTCTTGCTTTCCACACTTGACAACGAGTGCATAATTCCGTTTATTACAAGAGTCTTAGAGGAGCGGTACGCATGAGTAGCTGAAGCGAGAGTAGAACAGCTCGACGACCTTCAACGAAAGGGCAAGTACATCGTGCCGCCGAAAGTTGTGCGTATTGTTTCTGCAAACAACTTGGGTTGCAGCGTGAATAACCTGCAAACTGTCATCCCGATCAACCAGACGGGATGGAGCGCTAACGACGATCTGCGTTTACGTTCGGCGAACTGCTTCGGCAGGCGATACAATGTTTCATTCGATCGATCAGAAAAGTAGAGAGTCCAGCGCTCATCTACTTTTTTCATTTTTAGGCGAAGGATTCACGAATGAAGATCGCATTGCTCGGATACGGGCGGATGGGCCGTGATGTTGAACATGCTGCAACGGAACGAGGGCATACTATCGCCGCTCGTTTCGATATAGATAATCCCCTTCCGGAATTCAAAACACTTCCCCCAGAACTCAAAGATGTTCAGTGTGCTATCGACTTCAGCACGCCGGCTTCGACCGAACACCATATTCGAACGCTCGGACCGCTTCACGTTCCGCTGATTGTCGGCACAACAGGCTGGAATGACCGCCTTCCGGCGCTGCTCGAATTCATGCGCCAATGCGGAGGCACAATCCTCCACGCATCGAACTTTTCCGTTGGGGCGAATATTTTCTTCCACGCCGCAGCGGAAGCGTCGAAACTCATCGACCGCTTTCCAGAATACGATATTGCCATCCACGAGATCCACCACAAACTGAAAAAAGATTCTCCGAGCGGGACAGCGCTTAAACTTGCGGAGACCGTACTGCAAGAAGTAAAACGGAAGACCGGCATCATCTCTGCGCTTGGCAATCGCCAGATTCTGCCGCACGAGCTGCTCGTTTCCAGCAGCCGGGTTGGCGACGTTGCCGGTACGCATTCCGTCACATTCGAGTCGCCCGCCGATTCGATCCAGATCACGCACACCGCACACAATCGCCGCGGATTCGCGATGGGAGCTGTGTGGGCGGCGGAATGGCTTCAAGGGCGCAAGGGCGTTTTCACAATGGAAGATTTTTTGTTCGAAAAATAATATTCATTACTTTTATAGAAGGGTTCCTTATGTCATCACAGTTTTCGTTCAAAGGAGTTGCCACCGCACTCGTCACGCCGATGCATGCGGCCGATGGTACCGTCGACGAGCAAGCGCTTCGTGTTCTTGTCGACTTCCAGATTTCCAACGGTGTAAACGGATTGGTCCCATGCGGAACGACCGGCGAAAGCGCAACACTTAATCATGCCGAACATCACCATGTTATGGATGTCGTTGTCGACCAAGCGGCGGGCAGAGTCCCAGTCATCGTAGGGGCGGGAAGTAACTCGACACACGAAGCTATTTCCCTGACTCAGCACGCGCGGGCAATCGGTGCGAACGCCGTCCTTTCGATCGCTCCATACTATAATAAGCCTACCCAGGAAGGTTTCTACCAGCACTACAAAGCGATCGTCGAAGCAGTCGACATCCCGATCTTTGTCTACAACGTTCCAGGAAGAACGGGGAGCAATATCAACGCGGAAACAACGCTGCGCATCGCCGAGCTTCCAGGCATAGCGGGAATAAAAGAAGCGTCGGGCAACATGGGCCAGGTGATGGAGATACTGCGTCATCGCCGGACAAATTTCTCTGTCCTTTCGGGCGACGATGCACTGACGCTCCCCATGATCGCGTTGGGAGCCGACGGAGCGATCTCTGTCGTCGCAAACGAAACTCCGCGTCTTTTCTCTTCGATGGTGAAGCTGTGCTTGGAGGGAAATTTTGCGGAAGCGCGTGCGATCCACGAGGAATTGCTGCAGCTTATGAACCTCAATTTCATCGAATCCAATCCAATCCCCGTCAAGGGCGCCCTCGCAATCATGGGAATGATCGAAGAAGCATACCGTCTGCCGCTTACACCGATGTCGTCCGATCACCGGTTTGCCGTGCGGCGAGCTCTGGAAGAGCTTCACCTGATGGAAACGCACCAATGAACATTTCTCGAGAGACGCTCCCATCGATTATTGAAGAACTCTCATCCTCGAAGAAAAGTGAAGGCCGCGATTTTGAAGAGAAGGCCTTTGAACTTTTCATTTCTCTTCTAGACGACGGAACTATTCGGGCGGCGGAGAAGATCGACGGGAACTGGAAGGTGCACGAGTGGGTAAAGAAGGGAATCCTGCTGGGGTTCAAGCTGGGCACGCTCCGGAAGGTCCCGGCTTCGAGTCCGTTTTCCTTTTTCGATAAGCATACCTATCCGACAAAAGAGTTGTCGGTGGAAAACAATGTACGGATCGTACCGGGAGGGACAAGCGTACGGCGCGGTGTGTACCTCGCGCCGGGCGTTATCATCATGCCGCCGGCATACGTGAATGTCGGGGCCTATGTTGGAAAAGGAACGATGATCGATTCGCATGCCCTTGTCGGATCCTGCGCGCAGATCGGGGAAAGAATTCACATCAGCGCGGCCGCTCAAATTGGCGGCGTTCTCGAACCGGTGAATGCGATGCCGGTGATCATTGAAGACGATGTTATGGTTGGAGGCAATTGCGGAATTTACGAAGGGGCAATCGTTAAAAAGAGGGCTGTTATCGGCGCCGGAGTCATCATTACCAGTTCCACGCCTGTGTATGATTGCGTCAACAAGGTCATCATCCGCACTTCAGAATCGGGTTCTTTGATTATCCCGGAAAATGCGGTCGTCGTCGCCGGCTCGCGCCGCATCACAACCGATTTCGGAAACGCCAACGGGCTAGGTCTTTACACCCCGTTGATCGTAAAGTACCGGGATGCACGAACCGACGCGCGCACGGCGCTCGAAGACGCACTCCGTTAATGATCGAACGGAGTGAGGGTGCCTTTCAGAATCCCCGCCGCAGGAACAACCTTCCAAATAAATAGTAGAAAGAGTTTATACCTTTTCCTCCACGGCCGGCTGCTCTGGGGGGGGCGCGACCAACAGCTCATCCTGAACATAGTCCACCGTTTCCATCAACGCATCCGCAAATTTGTCAAAGTCCTCTTTATAGAGAAATATTTTGTGCTTCTCGTATTCCTCTTCACCAACTCTCTTGCTTTCTGTGATGGTGATGTAAAAGTCTTTTTCAGATTTTGTCGCTTTCACATCGAAAAAATAAGTGCGTTTTCCTGCACGCACGCGTTTCGTAAAGATCTCATCCTTGTAGGTTGAATTTTCCAAATTAAGAACCTCCTTTGCGTGAGAAATATTGATTTGATCGCACTGCACGGCTACAGCTAGATACTTCCATCGCGGCGGACAGAGCAACTGTTGTCTGCACTGTCGCAATGATACCAACCGTTTCTTTATCTCCTAAGTACTGCGACTTTCGCCGTTGAGACCTGATTCCCGTTGTCGGCCCAAGCAACGATGATATACACTCCGCTTCCCACGCTATTCCCGCGGGAATCGGTACCATCCCAAAAAGCCCTTCCGCCGCCCTGCGCGGCAAATTCCTTTACAAGTCTCCCGGTGATGTTGAGAATTTTTATCGTCGTATTATCCGCAAGGCCCTTAATCGTGACCGACGATTGGTCGGGAAGAATGAAGGGGTTCGGACCAATCTCGAGAGTCGACATTTTTTCCACCGTGCCCGTTGTCGGGATTTGCAGACTCGACAAGCCCTTGCTCGTTCCAAAGTACACTATCCCCTGCCTGTCATCAAACGCAATGGAAAGAACATTGTTATCGACGAGTTTTCCGTTTGTATTCCCGACGTTGTATTCAGCGAGCAGCGAGGTCCCGTCCGGCGACAGCACAACAACACCCGATTGCATCGCGACCCATTTATTGTTCAGCGGATCAACGGCGATAGTGTTGATGTATTGGCCCTCTACGGCTCCCAGAAACACACTGCTCACTTGAGAGGCAGGAGATGAAGGATCTCCTATGATCGAGATGCCGAAATTCGAACCAAGCCACAGGCTGCCTTGCTTGTCCTGCACAACACATGTTACTTCAACGCTCGCCAAGCCGTTTGATAATTGAACCTCTCCCCAGCCGTCGTTTGCCAATCCGGATACCGCGTTTGTTTCATTATAATAGACGCAATGAAAAGTTATGTTTGATTCAAACCCCGGCAAATCATTGACAAGCCACTTTGTCCCATAGCGGTCGATAGTGACGCCTAAGACATGATTGAAAGAAGTGCTTGCGGGCGCCTGAACAGATCTCCATGTTGAATCCGGCATCATCTCCCAGAGGATGTTCCCGTCCAGAGCGCCAAGATTCGGCATCCACATATCGCCGGCGGCGTCAACCGCAGCCTGCCCGATGACATCGTAGCCTGCGGAGCCTGCTCCAACAAATCCCGGATTGCTATTATCGAAAACGCGGACAATATTGCCGGCAGAATTTACCACAGCACAGCCCTTACCCCACGTCCCAAACCACTTGGAATTATTTGGACCGATTGCCACATTGAAAATTTCGTTGCTCTTGAGCTGCGGCATTGTTGAGGTATTATAGTTCTTCCAGAGATTACCATCGTAGGAATAAAATCCCCTTCCGTACCCGTGGGCTCCTGGTCCGGCAGATGCAGCCCACACTGCTCCATTTTCGTCGACTGCAATTGAATAGAACACATTCGCTGCGGGACCATTTGCGATGACTTGAGCCCACTGAGACGACCCGCTCTTCAGAATGCCGATGCCTGCTTCTTGAAACCCGGTGAACAACCGGGTGGATGAATCGCTGGTTGCACACGTAATAACAGCAGGAGCGGCACCGCTGTACGGCAATACCGTATTTGCGCGCGACAGCGTGTACACGCTATTCTGGCCGGCGACATAGAGCACCGAATCGATATTCACCAGTGCGATAACTGTTTGGGGCGTGCCGGGAAGATTCTGCCATGAACCGTTTTCATATTCATACACTCCCGAATTGGATCCGGCATACACTGTCCCATAGCAAACCGTTATGGAACTTACCGGTGTAGGAGTTGAGTACGAATCCCATGATTCGGGAGCAGCGAGGTTCGATACACCAAGTTTTGAGACTGCCAATCCGTTGATTGTCCCCACATAGATACGCCCGCCAAGAACGGTCAAACATGTGACGCTCGGATGCACGAATGAACCCATGTTGCTGTACGTATCGCTGAATTCAGACTTTACGACCGAAAAGACGCTGACGCCGAATGCCGTGCATATATAGATTGTATCGCCATGAGCGAAGAAGGCGTTGATCATTTTTTGAGTCTGCGCAGAAAGAGCGATGTCGCTGATATTTTTCCATGAACTCGTGGAAGGCGTATAGACATCTACCTCTCCGGAGAGTTCGCCCACCCACACCGAACCATGCGTATCCAGTCCGACGGCGGAAACATCGTTGCCGGTCAACCCTTCAGAATTTGTGAATTTCTGGAATGAGGTATCAGCCGGATTGTATCGAAGAACTCCGCCGCTCGTACCAACCCACACTGCATTCCCGGCGGACACGATGCCAACAACATTACTCATATCAGTATAGTTTTTCCAATTGCCAATTCCCGCATCGGCAACGGCAGGTCTGCCAACCATCGCGGTATATAATACCAGCAGCCGGGCAAAACAATTCTTTTTCATGCACAACTCCTTTTCCCATGCATCGGTGAGAAACGAACAAGCGTAGGTGTAGTGGTAGCAACGTGTGCCTGCTTAGTTCCTCGCCGGGTTGTTATTGAGTTGTGTATAGAGGTTTGCCATCGTAATCGCTCCCAGTGCGGCATCCCACCCCTTATTGCCCACAGAGCCCCCGGCCCGTTCCATCGCCTGGTCGAACGTATCCGTGGTGAGCACACCGAAGAGCAGCGGAATATTTCTTTCATGCGCGACACGGCTCACTCCGCGGGCGCATTCACGGGCTATGTAATCAAAATGAGGTGTCTCACCCCTGACGATCGCGCCCAGGCAGACGACCGCGTCATAGGCGTTGGCGAGCGTAATCTTTGCAGCTACTTCGGGGATTTCAAACGCACCCGGACAATAAAATACGTCGACATCGTCGTCAATGTTCGTGCCGTGCCGCCGGAGGCAATCGACGGCGCCGTCAAGCAGCCGTTTCGTGACCGTCTGATTGAACTGGCTGACAACGATCGCAAATTTTTTCCCTTGTCCTGAAAGGCCGCCTTCAAACACGCGGGGCATACTGGCACCTGCACTATGAGTCATGGTCACGACGACCGCTGCAAAAACAGACGGCGTTTCATTGTATCAACCTTATCTTCATCTATAAAGAACGACCCGAGAACCGCATCATCGTTCTTTTTGCCTCCGTGAAAATCCGATCCTCCGCTTTCGAGCAAAAAGTATTCGCTTGTCACCCCTCGGTAATGGAGAATATGCTCCGGCGTATGCGACGGGTGAATAACCTCAATGCCGTCGATCCCCGCTTTGATGAGATGCTGCAGCATGATGTCGGTGGTATAACGTCCCGGATGCGCAAGGAAGGATAGTCCCCCGGACGATGCGATGAGCTGGACCGCCTCTGCAGGAGAAAACTGAAATTTCCGTTCGTACGCGGGACCGCCGTTGCCGATGAACCTGTCGAACGATTCCTGGTACGATTTGGTTATGCCTTCGTCGACCAATGCGGCGGCGATATGGGGCCGGCCCACGGAACCCGTTCCGGCGTGTTCCATCACCGATTCAATTTTGAGAGGGACCTGGAGGTTGTTGAGTTTCGCGACAATCCGTTCCGCACGCTTGATTCTCTCATGACGGAAAAATGTCAGGTAATCGAGGAGCCGCTGACTTTTGTAGTCGACGAAAAGGCCGAGGATATGAACTTCCTTATCGTCAAAATTCGAACTCAATTCTACACCTGAGATGACTTCAACGCCGAATTCCTTTCCGAATTCAAGCGCATCGGGAATTGCGGCAACGCTGTCGTGGTCCGTAATGCTGACGATGGACAGCCCTTGTGCCTTCGCTTTTTTGACGAGCTCGTAGGGAGAGAGTGCACCGTCGGAACAAATTGTGTGCATATGAAGGTCGGCTTTAGCGCCCATATTCTCGTGGTCTGCTCTGCTTCGCGAGGCTTCAAAAACCGAAGCCTTCAACATTTCAGGGGTGCCCGGTCCTCAATGAAGGTGAATGAAGGTGTTGGCAGCGTTACACATGAAGATTTTTAAAACTCTCATAATCGTTGATGATAAGCCTGTTGCCCTGCAGCTGCAAATATCCCTTTTTGATAAATTTATGGATCATGCGCGAAATTGTCTCACGCGATGTCCCGGCCATATTCGCCAGGTCTTGCTGCAGGGGAAGCTCATCGATTTCCACACGGCCTTTACGGAACATGCCGATTTCATCGGCAAGCTGCAAAACTACGTTCGCAACCCTTCCCGCGGCATCTTTGAGGGACAAGCTTTTTATTTGAGCATCGGCCTTCCGGAGCCGTCCGGTCAGCTCCCGCAGCAATGCAATCGCAACCATCGGAAAATCATTCAGCAGTTTTAAAAAGTCTCTGCGGTGAATCATGAAGAGTTCAGACTTCGAGGTCGCCACCACGCTCGCAGACCGAGTCAGGCCGTCCAGAATTGCCATTTCTCCAAAAAAATCACTCCCGCCCAGAATGGAAAGAATGACCTCTCGGCCGTCATCGTCCATCCGAACGATTTTTACTTTGCCGGAAACGATAACGAAGAGCGCGGCACCGGTTTCCTCTTCCAAAAGGATAATGCTTCCTTTTTTGTATTTCTTCCGAACACCGAGCGCAGCGATCTTCTCAAGCTCTTGATCGCTCAGTTCGTTGAAAATCGGAACATTTCGCAAGAAATTTACTTCTTCAAGCATTGTATCATCCTGACTGGTGTGCTGTAGAAGGGACCCAGAGGTTCTAATATGCCGTGAATATACATGGTGTTGTGATGAAAGTCAAGCAACGAAAAAAACAGTCGCGCCGCCCGCTTTTGCTGATCTCATTTCTATGGTCTGCACGGAAGAATTCACTAATTCTATTTTTTTTCTGTTGCTTGTAGTGAACAACACGCCGCCATTCTGAATCAAAAAAAAACCAAATCGAGCCTCATCGACCCAAAGCGGATTTTCGCCCAATGTGTGAAATCGCCTATATTCCGCCGACAGAGCAATGAGCGAGAGGAAGAGAATCCGATGCTCAACAATGAATCTATCAAGAAAATGGTGATACCCTGAAATTAAACCTATAACGCTGAAACCTTTTGAGGCCAACATCGTACTCTCATTTTTTTGCCGCCACCTTGCCTAATTCATTTTTCAGAAAATCGATCTTTTTTACCGGAGTCGGGTCGACGCCGTTCAGCATCGCAAGATAAAAGCTTACCCAATCGCCGAGATAAAGGAGAGAAAACATCCTTGCAAGCACACTCTTCCCTTCGCTCCGGACTTCGGTGATGCCGTCGGCGAAATCCCGTATAATTTCCTTCGTGATATTCATCCGCAGCTGGATGCGCGGATTATCCTCGTTATCCCGCAGAATCACAACGTGGATCTTTTTCATGGTGTCTTTCAACACTTCCCATCCGACGATCTCGTTATGATTTAATTCCGGGAACACGTGTCCGTATGCCAGAGTCTTTGCGTTTTCCGAAATCTGTCCGCGCCAGCGCACATTGACCGCATCGAACCGGTCCACCGATGAATACACCACCGGCAGTTTTCCGTGCAGCGACTGAGCGATGGCGATCGCCGGATTATTCTTGGAGGCAGGGTCGCCGTACGCAGCGGCCTTTTCTTTGAGGAGCGCAATCGTTTCATCGATATCTTTCTTCTTCGATATACAGAAACCCAGCTTCGACAAAACAATGAGCGTCGGGAAGAAGGAATATCCCAACGCAGCACGAGGCGGAAGCCCTCCCGGAATATTGATAACTGGTTGTTTCTTTTTTACGGCAAGTTGATTCACCGCCCCGCCCGAAGTAATACAAAGCACTTTGGCTTTCCGCTTTACTGCATCCCGATGCGACGATGTCGTCTCTTCCGTGTTCCCCGAATAACTCGATACGACCACAAGGGTCCGTTCATTGACATATTCCGGCAGCACATAATTCCTGCTGACGGCGATGGGCACGGCGATTTCGTCCGCAAGATATGAACGGAGCAGGTCGCCGCCGATGGCAGACCCTCCAAGCCCGCTGACGACAATATTGTCGATCTTCGAGATCGAAAATTTTATTTTCGAAGCCGTTCCGATGCCGACGGCTTCCTCAACCTGCTGTGGAAAATTACGTATCAGCGAACGCATTCCTGATGGGTCGATCTTTGAAATCTCTTCTGATGTCATATGGTTTCTTTCGTTGATGGAAATGTTATTCTGGCAATGGAATATCGGGCGCCAGACGCTTTACATGCCCGACAAGAAATTCTTTCACCTCTTCGACGGTGGAAAACTTCATCGCCTTCACTGCGATCTTTTGCGCTTCGCGGAGAGGGACCGAACGGATGATCTTTTTTATTTCCGGCAAGACGTACGGGATTACGCTGAATTCGTCCAGGCCGAGGCCGAGCAGGAGCAGCGTTGCGACCGGGTCGCCCGCCATTTCGCCGCACATGCTGACCGGAATGTTGTTCTTGTGCGCCTCTTTTATGATATGGCGGATGGTAAGGATCACAGCCGGCTCAAACTCCTGGTAAAGTTGCGATACGATGTCGTTTCCGCGGTCGACCGCGAGGAGGTATTGAATGAGATCGTTGGTGCCGATGCTGAGAAAGTCGACTTCCCGTGCTATGTCCCCGGCGACTACCGCCGCCGACGGCACTTCGATCATAACGCCGATCTTCATCGCGTCGTCGAACGCTGCCTTCTCTGCCCGCAGCGATTCCTTCGCCTGAACGACTAGGGCTTTTGCCCTGCGTACTTCTTTCAGACTTGAGATCATCGGGAACATGACCCAGATATTTTTCTTTGTGCTCGCACGCAGCATGGCGCGTATCTGTGCGAGGAAGGTCTCAGGGCGATCGAGCGAAACGCGGATGCCGCGCCAGCCGAGGAATGGATTTTCCTCCTGGTACGAATGGGCGATGACTTTATCTCCGCCGATGTCGAATGTCCTCATGATCACTTTATTCGGAAAAACTTTTTCGGCGATGGATTTGTATTCGCGGTACTGCTCCTCTTCAGAGGGGAAGGCATCTCTGCCAATCAGCAATCCTTCAGTGCGGTAGAGTCCGACGCCGTGAGAACCCTGCGTCTTGGTAAAGCGAATTTCTTCGGCAAACTCAATGTTCGACACCAGCTCGACCTGTTTCCCGTCCAGAGTCTCGGCGGGCAGATCCCGGAGGTCGTTCAGCCCGTGCTCGAACTTCGCCATTTCCCTGCTTCGGCGTTTGTATTGCGCGATCGTTTCTTCCGTCGGGTTGATAATGACGACGCCGCTGTAGCCGTCGAGAATCATGGACGCATCCGACTGGACGTGCGAGGTCACATCCTTCAATCCGACCACGGCGGGGATCTTCAATGAGCGGGAAAGGAGCGCCGCGTGAGATGTCACTCCTCCCATATCCGTTGCGTAGCCGAGAATTTCATTGCGGCTGAAAAGGATCGTGTCCGCCGGCGTGAGCGATTGGGAGACGACGATCGATCCACCCTCGAAACGCGAGATCAGCTTTTCTTCCTGAATATTCCGGATGATGCGGTTCTTGATGTCCTCGACGTCGTGCGCCCGTTCGCGCATGTACTCATCGGAGGAATTCAGCATGAGCTGCTGGTATTTGGTGATTTCTCCGTGGACGACGAACTCAGCGTTCTTCCGCTCTTTTCGAATTCGTTTATAGATCGAATCGAACAGGACGTTGTCGCTGAGGATCATGATCTGCGCTTCGAAGATCTTCGCCTTGCTGTTCCCGATTTTCTGTTCCGCAAAGGAGAGGATCTTCTGCAATTCCTTCTCCGAGCGGACGACCGCGTTCCGGAGCCGATCGACTTCTTTTTCGACATCTTCGGGCGCAATCGCCTTCTCATCGATACGTGGGATGTGCTTCATGTAGACAAACACTTTTCCCATCACGATGCCGGGCGCGGCAGCGATGCCGTGAAGCGTGATTTCATTCGTTGTTGTCATTGTCATGTTTCGTCAAATCCCCGTTCAAACAGGTCGACAATCGCAGTACATGCTTCCCCCTCGTCATCCCCCTCAAACCTCAACGTGAGGGTCGAGCCCTGTTCAGCGGCCAGCGTCATGACCCCGATAATGCTCTTGCCGTTGATCTCGACGCCGTCCTTCACGATAAAGAATTCCGACTTGAATTTTGCAGCCAGCTTCACGAGTGTCGCAGCGGGACGCGTATGCAGCCCGGCTCTATTCTTGATGACGACATCCTTCTCAATCATAGAAACAACCGCGTCTTGTGACCGCCGGAATATGCCGATCGATAAATGGACACCTCAGAAATTTCTGTTTAACAGCATGTGCGAGAACCAGAACAGCATGTCGCGGGCGCGGCTCTTTTGAAGGCGCGAAAGCTGTTCGTTCGCCCCGGCAATATTTCTCGCGATCGTTTGCTTCGCCAGTTCGACAACGCCGCAGCGTTCGTAGATGTCGCGAACGAGAGGAATATTCTTCTTCGCCGTTCCGCCTCCGGCGATGATACTGCGCAGCAGCTTCTTGTCCGCTCCGCGCGCACGGGCATATGCCTCGATGAGCAAGAACGTCTTCTTCCCTTCGACAATATCGCCGCCGATCGTCTTCCCGAATTCCTTTTCATCGGCAACGATATCGAGCAGGTCGTCCTGGATTTGAAACGCCCTGCCGATAGCGGTGCCGTACAATTTCAACGCGCGGATTTCAGATGCGGAACCGCCGCCGATGACCGCTCCAATTTCCGATGCCACCGAGACCATTTTTCCGGTTTTTTCCCCGATCATGAGCAAGTACTCGCCCACAGAAACGTGTTTCCGCGTTTCAAACTCTTTGTCGTACGCCTGACCTTCACACACTTCGACGACGCCCTCTGTAAAAATATCGGCGACGCGTGCAATATACGGCGACTGCGTTTTCAACAATTCACGATACGCCAACGCAACGAGTTCATCGCCGACAAGGATCGCAATGTTGGTGTCCCATTTCGTGTGCACCGTTGCACGGCCCCGCCGCGACGGAGCGTTGTCCATGATATCATCATGGACGAGAGTAAAATTATGCAGTATCTCGACCGCGACGGCGGCATGCTGCGCCTGCCGCATTGATCCTCCGACCGCCTCACACGAGAGAAGGACAAGCAGCGGCCGAATTCTCTTCCCCCCTCCCGAAAGCACATACCGCACGGGTTGATAGAGAGAACGAGGCTCATTTTTTCTTACACATGACCGGAGCTGCTGATCGACAATTTCTTTATAGCGTTGATATTGCGAACTGAATTTTTTCATTGACGAATTGATGCGAGAGAATAGTTACGATTGTACATGATTGATCGGCGCCTGACGCAACTGCTTCAGTGTCGGAGCGCCGACAAGGAACATCGTTCCCTTGAATTCTTTGACCCACCGATCCAGTGAGCCGGACAAACCTTTCTTACCCGCCGCCATCAACGCCTGCAGCATCGGACGGGCAGCCGCAACAATATCTGCACCAAGCGCAAATGCCTTTGCCGCTTCGAGGCCGTTTGTCATCCCGCCGGATGCGACAATGCTGAGGCCCGGCAACGAACTCCGGAGGGATGCAACCTGCCGCAACGCCTCTGAAGTTGGGATTCCCCAATCCCAAAAAAGATCGTCCGCACGGCTGTCTTTGCTCCGGAGAATTTCTACGCCGGCCCAGCTGGTGCCCCCGGCGCCGGCAACATCGATGATCGCAACACCCGCGCTGATCAATCGCTGTGCGACATCGTTCGAGATGCCTGCTCCAATCTCTTTGACAATGATCGGAATGGACAACCCGCGCACAAGAGCTTCAATCCCTCGAAGAACTCCCCGGAAAGCCGGACTTCCTTCCGGCTGAAGAAGTTCCTGCAGCGGATTAAGATGGACCGCAAAGGCATCTGCACGGACGAGGTCCGCGAGACGCTGCACTGGCGAAGCGTCCGTAAGTTTTGCAACTTCAGCCGCGCCGATGTTCCCGACGATCGGAATGGTCGGTGCCGCTTTTCGCGCTATGCTGAACGATGAGTGGTACGTCGTGTCTTCCAGCGCCTGCCGCTGACTCCCTACACCCATGGCGACGCCGTGTTCTTCGCACACTTCGGCGAGGTTTTTGTTGATGCGTTTCGCATCCGCATAGCCCCCCGTCATGCAGGAAATCATGAACGGAAACGAGAGCCGTTTGGAAAGAAAAACTGTCTCAGTTGAAACATCCGAAAAATTTATTTCCGGCAGTGCATTGTGAACAAATTCCCAATGCTCAAACCCCGTGGTCTTCTCGCGAAAAGCGACGTCGCGGTTCACGGTGAGCAGCACATGATCCTTTTTGCGCGATGAGGTTTTGGACTTGCCGTGCGATTGTTTCATGAAAACGGGAATGATTGGACGGTGTGCGCAGACATGTGTTCAGCCGGCTCAGAACCTTGGATTACTGGGAAAATAATAGTGAAAATAGGCACGAGAATCAAGGTAAGCCGGGCGACCAGCTGCGGAGGCGCGTTTTGCACTTTAAGACGCTCAAAAGGCTGATAAGCGGATTCCACCGTTTCCGGCTCAAAGCGTTCCACCGTTCAAAACGCGCAGAGCAATTCACCTGATGCCGTGACTTTGCCAATTGGAACTGCGGAAATTTATTTTTGGATATTTCCTAAAAAGCAGCAAGTCATAGCATCATCAGGAACAACATTGTTACAACGTCACTCGCATGAACAACGCTCCCGGAACCGGAAGCTCGCGGTAGGCTGGGATTTCTTCAAAACCGAGGGAGCGATAGAGGAGAATGGCTTCTGTCATAGAAGGGAGCGTATCCAACCTCAATTGTTGGTAACCGATTTGGCGGGCTTCGTTTTCGATGCTCATTGCTAATTTTTTCCCGAGACCTTGGCCGCGAAATTCAGAGCGGACATAAAGCCTTTTCATTTCGCAGATATGGTCGTCGACTTTTTTTAATGCAACGCAACCTGCAATTTGTTTTCCACCGGCCGCCAATAGGAGGCGTCCATACGGGGGTGCATAAGCCCCGGGAAGTTCAGTCACTTCTTTGTCGAGGTTTTCGAAACAGAGACTGACGTTTATCGATCGCGCATACTCAACGAACAATTCGCCGACAATGCCGAGCTGTTTTTGTGAAACCGCCTGTGATATCTGTATCATGGTGTGTTGATTACTCGGATTGCGCAGAATTAACTCTGATTGCAGATTTCGTAGATTGCATCACTGCTGGAAAAAATCCTGCTTGGCAGTTTATCATGCAGGATTTTTTTGTCGGGGTGATAGGATTCGAACCTACGACTTCTTGCTCCCAAAGCAAGCGCTCTAGCCAGGCTGAGCTACACCCCGATATTCTTTTTCTCCTACGTCTCGGTTGCGTGAATAATTTACTAAACTATGGATTAGCAAACAAGTGAGTACCTTACGCCGCACATCGCGACTTTTAGTCAAGTGTGAACAATCAGTCTCCTCGGATTCATGTACTGCTTTAATTTGAGTGAGTTCATCCGCAAAAGCGCTGACACCGGCATCCCTAATCACGCGAGTATCGGATTTATGAACCGACTACATGGAAAGAATTACTCCGATGACAAAAATGCAGCGAGGGCTATCTCAGTTTCTGATGGCTATTTCGAATGGTCGCTCTTTGAGTAGCGATTCCTAAATTCGGATTCTTCTCCCAAAAACATCCATCTGCGAGCGGAATACTCTATTGACCTTTTGAGCTACTTCTCCTTATATTGTTCGCCAAACATTTTCCTCCTGCACTTAATCTTCACCCATGGAGATATTTCATGAAAGCACTCACGGCTCTCTTTGCCTTCTTTCTCATGGTTAGTTATATCTCAGCGCAAACCAAAACGAGCGAAGGCGAAATTCCGGTAAACACCTTCACCTGCGGACCCGACATCTATCAGATGGACATGGTGTTCAAAGAGTTTTACTTCCATTCGAGAAGTATAGACGATAACGTGAAGATCGATATCAGCTATATGAACGGCTCAGAAAAGCTTCCCAACTCACCCGTTGTGTATGTGACCGACGGTTACTGGCGGCGTTTTGACCACAAGTACATCCACTATCTGACGAAGAAAGGCGTGATCCCTCCCGTCATTATTGTCGCGGTCGGATATCCAAAAGACCACGACTACGAGAAAACACGGACGAGAGACCTTTCCGAAAGTCCTGAAAAATTCAGGCAGTGCATTATCAAAGAGGTCATTCCCCTTGCCGAGAGCAAATTTTCATGCGACCCGCACAGGCGAATATTGTTCGGAGCTTCGAGAGGAGGGCATTTTGTCATTTATTCGTTCTTCCATGATGCTGCCGATTCCAACAATGTTTTTTACGCGTATGTCGCAGCCAGCCCGTATCTTCCGGAACAAAATGCCAACAGACTCTATACGTTCGAAAAGACGCTATCAGAAAAAAGAAAATCCATTCAATCCAAATTATTCCTTACGTACGGCGGACTTGAAGGGTACGACTTCATGGTCGGTCCGGATGAGAGGATGTTCCGCCTTCTCGATGAGAGAAATTACCATGGTTTGGAATTCATTCATCACGTGTACCCCAAGAAGAACCATTACACCAATATGCGACCAACAATGGTGGACGGTGTCCGGCTGTTTCTCGCGGACAGCGCTCATCGTGGATTCGGCTTCGAGGATCTTCAACAAAACAGCCTCTCGTTTCATTTCAAGCACTCGGCTGAAGTTTACGACTGGGATTATTCGCTTGACAACAAATATCTGACGGTCCGGGACCTCTCGCTCGACCCGGCGAAGAGTTCCGAACAAGACGGCTCCGGGTCCCTGAAAGCCGAATGTCATTTCATCGGCCCTGACTCCAGCGAGGCATATGTCGGCACTGTGTTTGACCATGGCGAAGATTTTTCAGGAAAAACCATTTCAGTAAAGATCTATATTCCTGAAGATCTTGCCGGAATGAATTGTGCTGTGAAGACAATTATTTCTTCGACAGAGGATTGGATCTCCGATGAACAGAAGCCCGTGGTGCTCAAAAGCGGATGGAACGTAGTACGCTGGGATTTATCCAACACGCAAATCAAAGGAGATCTGAAAGAGGTCCGTCGGTTTGGATGGAGCATTCTTCATCCCGATGATAAGCAGGCGTGGAACGGGAACATCTATTACGATGAAATCCAGTGGTAACGCATGCAAGATGCGCATATCGTTATTCATTTTAGGAAACGTGAAACTGACGCGGGAATCATGGCGTTGGATCCAAATTCGCAGCATGACTACGGCGCACACCGTGTCGCCAGAAATACGGTCTTAGCGCGATACTATCTCTCTCAACCCTGCCGTACCATGGAGCATGAAGAAGATATCAGTTTTGATTGCAGATGATGAACAAAATTTTCGGATGATTCTCTCTGAGTGGCTGCGTTGCCGGCCGAATGTGGTTGTTGTTGGGGAGGCAGTCGATGGGATTGATGTCGTTCAAAAAACAGAGAAACTCAATCCGGACGTTGTGTTCATGGATATCACGATGCCGCGCTGCGACGGCCTGGATGCCACGAGAATCTTGAAATGGCGATGGCCAAACAAAAAAGTCGTAATCACAAGCAATCACGACCAACAGTTCTATCGAACGGAAGCGCAGCGGGCCCGGGCCGACGGGTATCTCTTCAAATCCTCACTCAATTCCTATCTTAACACAGAGCTTGGCCAAGGACCGTCATTGTTATCGATGGCGGATGACATTGTTGATGTGCGGGTGACGTAGTTATCGAGCGACAGGCTAAGATGCTGCTTCGTCAGGATCGTTAATCTCTTTTTCAGAATACCAGTCCATCTCATTTTGCCGCCCGGAAAAACAAGAATAGAATTCACACCGACGCGATTTCTATTGGCGCTTTCCTTCTATTGCAGAAATTTCTTGCAGTAAATCTTTTTTCGTAAACCCCGATTTCTTCATCAAACTCACGACAAATCCACGAAGCTGTTCTCTCGTTTCGTCATCGATCTCCATACTCGTCATGACGATGACGGGGATCGTTTGTGTTCTTGGGTTGTGTTTCAGCTGATACGCCACGTTAAACCCTGATATCTCGGGCATCACCAGGTCGAGGATGATCAGGTCGGGATGTTCTTCTTGCGCAAGCCGCAGTCCCTCTCTTCCGTCCAGCGCCTTCAGTACCGTGCAGCCTTCGGATTCCAGGATCACCTCCACCAGGTCGATCACGGAACGATCGTCGTCGATCACGAGAATTCTTGCAGACTGTTTTTGCTTCAATCCCAAAGTCACTCTCCGCAGTGATTCCAGAAGCGCATCTTTTTGGACAGGCTTCACAAAGTAATCGACCGCGCCGAGTCCAAAACCGACGTTCCGTTCGTCGAGCATGGAGATGATAATAACGGGAATATCTTTGCACAGCGGATGCTGTTTGAGTTCGCGCAGAACCTGCCAGCCGTCTTTCACGGGCAGAAGAATATCGAGCGTGATGACATCCGGTTTCCACAGCTTCGCTTTTTCAAGCGCCTCAATACCGTTCGCGGCAGTTTCGATGAGGTACCCCGCTTCCACCAGATACGACTGAAGAATCTGCCTCGCATGCGGTTTATCCTCCACGATGAGCACCCGCTGCGGTTCCGACGACGGCGCGAGAATGCCGGCGATGTTTCCCGCAATTTCGCCGCTGTCGCCGCGCGAGTTTACCATCATCGGCATGCGCACGATGAACGTGCTTCCTTTTCCCCATTCGCTTACCGCTGTCACAGTGCCTCCGTGAAGCTCGACCAGCTTTTTTGTGATGGATAGGCCCAGCCCCGTCCCCTCCTGTTTCCTTTTTCCCGCCGACGTTTGCTGGAACGGCAGGAAAAGCCGTGCGAGTTCATCAGCCCTTATGCCGATGCCGGAATCCTGCACGCTGAACTCCACTGCGTTCTCAACGCGAAGCACATTGATCGCTATCATTTTTTCCGGATGACTGAACTTGATCGCGTTCGTCACGAGGTTGAGGATAATTTGTTTGAGGCGGATATCGTCCGCGACGATATCGTCAAGCTCGTCTGCGATGCGAACCTGGAAAGAGAGTTTCTTTTCCTCCATCTGCGGCTGGAGCGATTTTGTCAGCGCCTCGATGAATTGCCGGATCGGAATGCTGATGTAATGGAGTTCCAGCTTTCCCGCTTCAAGTTTCGAGAGGTCGAGGATATCGTTGATGAGGTGGAGAAGATGCTTACCGCTCTGGTTGATCGAAGTAACGTACGATGAAACCGTCGCTGCGTCGAGCTTGGGCATGTCGAGCTGGATTAATTCCGAGAAGCCGATGATCGAATTGAGCGGCGACCGGAGCTCGTGGCTGAAGAAGGCGAGAAATTTCTTTAATGTTTCGTGCGCATCCTGCGTTTGCGCGCGTTGAATTTCGAGGTCGACGTTCTTTACGCGCAGTTCGTCGATGAGCCCTCTGCGGCTGATCCCCACCGCGAGTTCATTCGCAATGAGCGAAAGAAATGACTGCTCCCGTTCGGCGAACGCACGGTCGGAGTTCATCAGCATCTCGATCACGCCGACCAGTTCGCCCTCGATCTTGAGCGGAATCGCCAGAACGGTTTTCGGGTCGGATGTCACCAGCAATTCCGGCGCTATGGCGTAGTATGAGCTGCGCGACACATCCGACGTAATGATCGGCGCGCCGGTGATAACGGCGTCGATGCACGCTGCGGAATTTTGTTCGTTCACCGACCGCGCCATGAGGTTCTTTTCCCACTCGAGCGAAGGGAGCTCGGGTGCGACCAAAATGATCTTTTCGTCCTGCTGGCGGAAAATGTACATCAGCACATGGTGAAAGGGAAGGTCGTAGCGGGCGGCGATGGTGTGGACGACCTGCGCGCACAAGTCGTCGAGCTGATTGCTCGTGTTGATGACGTGCGAAATTTCGAGCAGCGTTTCCCGCTGCCGCTCCTGCTGCTTATGCTGTGTGATGTCCTGGAAGAAAACGGACAGCCCGTTCTCGTTCGGGTAAATACGGATATCGTACCATGCTTCAAAATTGCTGTCCCGGTAGCTTGTTTCAAACGACTGGAACGTCTTCGTCTCCATTGCGGTCCGATAGCGATCCCCGAGCTCGGCCTTCTCGGCGTTCGGAAATATCTCGAACACATGTTTCCCCAGCACCTCATCCCGCAGGAACCGCGTCCCTTCTTCCGCGGCCCGATTCCAGTACGTGAACTTGAAATCCGCATCGAGGGCAAAGAAACCTCCGCTGATACTTTCTAGTATTTCTTCAGGCTGCATTGAATACCTTTCGAATGCTTTGTTGATGGCAATGGGCCAATATGTATAATTAATAATGAAGAATTATGAATTAATAATTTCGCAATTACAGTGTGAAAGATGATTCTTCATTCATAATTCTTAATTATCTCTTCAGGTGCGGCGGCTTAAATCCTCTGTATGTATCGAACTGAGAATCGTAAAATACCAGGTTGAACGTACTGTCGCGCAGCGTTCCTCCAGATGGATAGAGATAAAATTCGGAAATTGTGTTCGTAGGATACGCGGCGGGTTTCCCGTTCTCTGTGTAGAAGCGGAGAGTATAAAATCCTTGTGTAAACGGGGCTGTCTGCAATTGTTGGTGGATGTTTGCTTCGCTGAAAATAAGAGGGTCGCGACCGGCGTTCATTGTCCGATCTCGGAATACGCGCTCCGCCGGATCAGCATCAACAGAGACGATTGCTGGACGATGAGATATTGTTCTCCCTCGTACTCGATCTCAATGGCGGCGTCTCTGAGAAAAATTGCGTAGTCGCCTTCTTCCACCTGAAGCGGAATATATTTGACCGGATCTTTCGGCGTCGTTGACCACGGCTCCTGGTCCACATAATTTGGATTGACAACAGGATATCCCGGCCCGACTTTAACAATATAACCGCTCTGGACTTTTTCTTTTTCCTTGACGCCTGGGGGAAGATACAATCCGTGGGTCGACTTCTCCTGGTCTTTTTCGGGGGAGACCAGCACCTTGTCGCCGACTAAGATGATTTTCTTTTTCAGTGACGTTTCCATGGTGCACAAATATACAAAGATTTTTTGATATTGCACAATAGGAGGGATTGCCGGTGGCGGGATTTTTTGAATAAATGTAATGATCTAACGATGCCAAACTGGGAGTGACCCCTTCGACTCCGCCGCGACGCTTCATCCTGAGGAAGCGGAGCGCGTCTGGCGAAGCCATCCCTTCGGGAGAAGGACTCCGTCGCGGCTTCGCTCAGGGTGATCATTGTTGATTGGAAATAGGAGACCCCACTGCCGGATATTTGAGATCTCACAGCTCTTGGTTTGCAGTTTGTGGCCCTGAAATTGACGAAGATGCTGTCCATGGCGTACTGTTTACTGGATTCTGACTACGGTCTACTGTCGCCTGCAGCTTGACTCTCCATAACTCTTGCCGTATCTTTCAATGTACTGAGACCCGGCATGGCGGTTTATCTGTTCGGGATGAAGTTATCGCGCAATCTGAAAGATGGGGTTCGACCACCGCACGGGTTCACTTCTCATAGATGCATCTCTCGCATCCTCTCCTTAAGGGATGTATCCGATTAACGGAATTCGATCTTTCAAGCTCACCGACACCGGAGGGACATCGAAATGAAAACGACCTTCTCACTTCTCGCCTTGATACTGCTTCTGACATGTTCCAACCTCTTTTCACAATGGACATCTGAAGGACCTACACCTTCTGCAAACCCGTTTGATCTCATGCAATTCGTCAATGCGTCGACCGGGTGGATCGTCGGCCAAAACGGACTGATTCGAAAGACCACCGATGGAGGCGCTCATTGGGTTGACGAATCATCGGGAGTCTCTAACGAGTTGTTCGCTCTTTCTTTCGTGGATGCCAAGCGGGGCTGGGTTTGCGGACGTTCGGGCATTATCCTCGTTACAACTGACGGCGGGGCAACGTGGCAGCAGCAGCAATCGGGAACACAACGCTTGTGTAAGAGTATATACTTCATCGATCCGCTTCACGGATGGGTCGCTTGCGAAGGAGGGATCGTTCTCGCGACAACCGACGGAGGTGCGGCGTGGACAAGTCACACCAGCGAAAGCAATTCCAGCCTTTGTTCAATTGCTTTCACTTCAACCCAAAATGGATGGGTGTGCGGATCTAACGGGGCGCTGCTTAAGACCACGAACGGCGGCGTTGATTGGACGACAACAATTGTCGACTCGACCTTGAATCTTTGGGGAATTGCATTTGGAGACCCTTTGCATGGATGCTTTGTCGGGAGCGATCTTAATTACATTTACGGTAAGATCTTTACAACATCAAATGGCGGAGAAACATGGACTGCAGGACAGGTGAATGTTTCGCCATTGTTTATGGTACAGCTATTCCAAAATAATTCCGGCTGGATCATGGGAAGATCCGGCACAGTTCTAAAGACATCGGACGGCGGAAATTCCTGGACGAATGCCGGAACTCCGGAGCCTTACTGGTTAAGCCTGTCGTCGTTCGTCGACATGAATACAGGCTGGGTGTCCGACCCGGGAGGAGATCTCATGAAGACGACGGATGGCGGACATTCCTGGGAGTACCAATCTGCATTGCCAACGCCCGTGAATTTTTCTTCTGTAAGTTTTGCAGATTCTAACAACGGATTGGCCGCTGGTACCGGGGGAACTATTTTCGGTACGACAAACGGAGGCGGCAGCTGGAATCAAAAAGGGACCGGAACGACTGCAGATCTCTGGGCTGTATGTTACGGCCGAAATGGGATTGCATGGGCAGGCGGCAACAACGGAACGATCATCAAAACAACTGATGGCGGAGCTACGTGGCACGCAACTTCCACCGGGACCCACAACTGGATCGGCAGCATCGATTTTATCGATTCACTAAGAGGCTGGGCCGTCGGCAATGAAGGAACAATTCTCAAGACCACCGACGGGGGCGTGCACTGGAATTCCCAATCAAGCGGCACAACAGACTGGCTCGCGAGCGTGAGCTTCAGTGATACCGCGAGTGGCTGGGCTGTCGGCAGCGATGGAACGATCCTCAGGACAACGGACGGCGGAAACCAGTGGTACGGTCCGGTGAGGATAAGCAACGCTGCGTTGAATTCAGTATTCTTTGTAACGCCGGAAAACGGATGGATCGCCGGCGCAGCGGGAACGATGCTCTTTACAAAAGACGGAGGCGCCTCATGGCAATCACCAACAATCGAATTGTATGAGGATCTGAACGCGGTGCGGTTCAGCGACAGCCTGAGAGGATGGGCAGTAGGTCAATATGGTTATATCCTTCGAACTACCGACGGAGGATCGAGTTGGAACTACCAATACACTGGCGCAGGAGCTGCGCTCAAATCTATTGCGGTATACGATTCTTCGATCGCATGGGTGGTCGGCACGATTGGAACGATTTTGAAGACTGAAAATAATGGAGGAGGAGGAGAGATCATCGACGTTGTGAAAAAGACTCCGCTCAGCCCCGCCGCCTATTCACTTGAGCAGAACTATCCAAACCCGTTCAACCCTTCAACAACGATTCGTTATGCGATTCCCGCCCGCTCACACGTGACCCTTGTTGTCTTCAACATGCTCGGCCAGAAGATTGCCGAGTTGGTCAACAACAATAAGGAACCCGGGTCATACAGCGTGACATTCAACGGCGCCGGGCTTGCGTCGGGCGTTTATCTTTATCGCATACTGGCTGGGGATTTCGTCCAAACGAGGAAGTTGGTATTGCTAAAGTAAATTACTGCACATTGCAAAATCCCGGCGTCGATGCTGATGCCGGGATTTCTTATTTGTGCTCCCCCTCCTTACTGCCTCCAGAGATATTGTACTTTTATGAAGAACTGCCGCTCGGTCTGTTCAAAGCCGTACGGATTCCCGAAATCCGTCAGGTCGTGCGTCGATCCGGCGTAGCAGATCGTGAACGGATTCAGCTTGTAGCTGAGCAAGGGGTCGATCTCGACGGCCTTGCTGAATTCATCATACTGCCCGATAAGACGGAAAAAGACATCGGAACTGAACTGATAGATTCCCGTGAACCGCGTAATATATCCATCATAAAAAAGCTGCTGCGTGGAATTGTTCGATAAGCGCGAATGGGAATAGGACAGGTCAAGCTCCAGCTGTGACGTCGGTTTGACCGATGCCGACGCGGAGATGTTGTGGCCGTACCCGGTCAGCGCAGAGTCACGGTCGATGAACTTTCCAAGCTGCACATCCGCCGACAGAGAAAGATATGCCGCAGGAGAGGAATTGACCGAGATCTCGCCGCGGTTGATCTTTTTGAACCGTACGCCGTGATACAATTCTTCGTTATAGGGCACAAACAACAGATTGATGTTCGTCTGGCTCTTCAATTGCAAATAGATTCCGGCGACGGTCCAATCCTGTTTACGGGAATCGTTATAATCGAACTGCAGGTTGTTCTCCATCCACAACTGCCCCATATCAACGAGGGAGTTCACCGGATAAAAATTATAGTAATCCTGCAAATCAAGGATGCGCAAATCGTTTCCCGTAATGAACCCGTTCTCTGCCTGGAAGGTCGGCGATATATCCTGATACGTCAAATATGCGCTGTAGTCTCTGGCATCGCGCCGGAACTGCGTATACAATGCGGTGCCGTTGTATGTCTGCCCGTCGAATCCCGGAGTGTACTTCGTGCTGCCGAAAAAACTGTCGTCAAGAAAGATTGTCGTATCGTTGATCTCTTTTGTATTCGATGCCAACACCTGACCGCGGATAGAATAGTTGGAGTTGAGGAACAGGTTCCAATCGATGCCGCCTGTGTAATTGTGTGCATCGGTAAAATTCCTTGCCGTCCCGAGCGCGCCGATGAACGATTGAGTGCCGAAATCATATTTCGCCCGGAGGATATTCGAATACGATTGCAGCGAACTTTCAACCGATGCACTTCCCTCCTCTTCCGCGATCGTGAATGGAGAATTCCTGTCGCTTGCGGTAAGATACGCGATCGTGAGACCGTCAGATTTTTCGATGAGCTTTGCGGCGCCGATAGGATTATTGATCATGCGGGAATAAAAATCTGTCAACTGCGTGTTGAAAATGTCCGCGCCGTCCAAAAAGAAGGGACGTTTCTCGGGATAATAAATCGCGTAGCTCGAATTAACGCTGATCTGCGTCGCATCGGATTCAACCTGGCTGAAATCCGGGTTGATGACGGCCTCGGCAAATAAACTCGGGTTCGGCGAGAACTTTATTCCCCCGCCGACCCTCCCGCTGACCTTACCGTTGGAAAATTGCGATGTCGGGTCTGATGCATCCGTAAGATTCCCCGCTTGAAATCCCATGACGTACGGAAGAACCTCCATTGTGCCGGTCGCTTCAAGATCCTGCAGCCCCCGCAGCGTCCCTCCCTGACAAATAGTGCAGGGGTCGTTCCTGTCGAACGGCGTCCACGAGAATTGCTGACGGCTGGCCCTCGGAAGATTTCTGATGATCATCACCGACCAATCCTGCGATCTGTTGGACGGAAAATGTATGCTCTTAAACGGTATTGCCATTTCGACGACATACCCAGTATCGTTCACGGTCCCTTTTGAATACCAGACTGCGTCCCAACTTGCGTCTTCATTGCCTCCCGTCCTCATCAAATCGCCCTGAATCCCGTACGGGTTGGCGACGAATTCGTACGCACGTTGATTATCCTCGTAGGTATCGAGAGCGACAAAGACAAAATCATCGCCAAAGATGTTGTCCCTGTCGGATATGTGCGCGCGAATTGCGGACGGCGTACTATCGGTACAAACAAAACCGAAGTAGATGAACCTCGAATTGTACAGCATCTTGACAAACGTCCGCTGTGACGCCGGAATATTTTCACCGGGCTGGATCTCAAATGGACATTCTACCGTTGGCGCCAAACTCCAATTTGGGTCTGAGAGTTTTCCGGTAAGCGCAACATCGGTTTGGATCTTCACGGCAGCAACAGAAAAGCCTTTCTGGTTCTTTGAAATTTCTGCCGCATGAGAAAATGAACCGGCGAGAGGAACAATAATAAAAGCGGAGAGAGCAAAATGCTTTACGAGTGACAAATTCATTCCTCTTTGTTGATTTCCTCACATACGGTAAATATGCTCTAAGGTTACAGCAAATTGGGACTTCTGAATAATTCCAAAAGTATGACTCGCGCAAATCCCAAACGGTTGGCATTGCCAGACGCAAAAGCGCAACATACTTTAGAAGTAGACTCCTTGCGGCTTGGCGAGCGGCAATTCTTCAGATGCCTTAAATCATAGGGACAGAGAGGGTTACCCCTGGCGCGGACGTGCTTCGGAGCACAATCACATCCAGAGATTGCAACAAATAATGCTGAATATATATTGACATTTTCACGATGTTGATGCATATTCCTCGGAGACCGAAACGGGGACTTCTCAATTCGTTTTCAGCTTTCTTCTGCATTTTTCCAATCTCCTTTTTGGATCTCCTATCCCATGGTATAGACGAGGCCTTCTAATGTCCGCTGCACGGGGGTTGACCTATCTGCTGAACCTTGTATCCGGCTCAGACCACTTGAGGAGAATTCACATGACGAAAACAATAGTTGTAACTCTGAGCAGTCTATTATTAGTCATTCCGTCGCCATCTTTCGCACAGGGGACTTCTGCAGTCCCTTTCCTTTTGATCAGTTCTTCGCCCGAGGGAAATGGCATGGGCGGGACGGCAGCTTCAACGCCTTCTGATGATGCACTGGCTACTATTTCTAACCCCGGTCAGCTCGGCCTTTTCTCGCTGAACAGTGGATTCAATGCAGAAAAATATTCTCCGAAAACGCAGTGGCTTCCCGGTTTTGCAGTAGCTGGACTAACCTACTACAGCGAAGCAGCGAATGTCGGAGCGAATATCGGCGAACTTTGCGGGCTGCCGTTTTCTCTGAGCAGCGGCTTCGGTTATTCGCATATTGATTTCGACCTGGGAGACTTCGTAATAACGGATGAAACTGCCAATATCTTGGGAAAGTTCCACGCGTTCGAAACATCGGATAATTACTCCGCTGGACTAGGCTTTGAATATTATTTAAGAGTCGGGCTCGGCTGGAATTTCAAGAAGATACGATCGGTGTTGGGGCCAACAGCGAAAGTCAACGCGACAGACTTTGGTGTGTTGGTCGACGCTCCCGTAATCAGAATTGTGTCGGCGTTAACGGGAGATGATTACGAGATCCTTCCGAGCCTGAGACCGTTGCTTGACATTTCATTCGCCGACGTCACATCGAACGTTGGAGGGAGCGTGGTCTATCTCGATCCTGCACAAGGAGATCCTTTGCCACGGACCGCCACGATCGGTGGAAGCATTGAAGGAGGCCTGGTGTATCAATCGGCCTACGCGGAAAGAAAGCTCGTCACATTTTCATTGATCCGTCAGGCAGATGATCTCTTGGTTTTAAGATCCTCAAGTTCAAATTATTCCTATCAATCGGGCCTGGGCGATATCGACTTCGTGGACAATGTTTTATTAGGCAAGACGAATGCGAACGTGAACATCAGAAAAGGATGGCAGGTACAGGTGGCGGAGGCGCTGTATGTACGGGGAGGTTCGGTCGAAGGTCCAGGGCTGGCGTACTCTACATCCGGGTACAGTGTCAGTGCTCGCGGTTTCATCAGGCTGATCGATCTTTGGGCACCTCCCGCGGCCCAATCGTGGATTGAAGATGCGACGAAGCATTTTGACGTCAGGTATCATTCAAGCACGTACAGCTCAACCAGCTCTCCAATCGCCGGGACAACGACCACCGCAGTAAACCTTGTGCTGGATGGATTTTCATTCTGACTCGAGCTTTGGTAGTGTCCTAACTTGAATCATGATTACGATTAGATGTCTTAGATGACTCCAGAATGACATTGAAGGAGTTGGAGAACATGAGGATGATGAATGCATGATACCTCTATGTCACCCTGGCCTCTCCGTTTTTGCTGAAGGCATCTCCTTTCGCGAACTTCGTGATTGGCTGGAGAAGGCTCTGTGCGGTGAGATAGATTCTCCTAAAGAAATCCCGCATCGCTCAGTTCAGAATGCCACTCCTCAAGCATCTTCCATGTCCGTTCAAATTAGTGCACTGCCAAAGGTTGCGAAGTATTCAAGGATTGATTATATAATTGAGAGATTCCTCACAGCAAACGTGAGCCAGGAGAGAATGAAACAAAGTAAGCGCGGCATTAAGCTTCATCAATTTACGGTCCCTGTCATCTTCCTGAAAGGAAAGGCTGCAATCGCAGGAGCTCAGGGGAGCAGTGCATCGTGGATGTGCATATGCGGACATCCGACACCACTGCTGGGAAGGTGCAGCGTGCGCTTTGGTCGTTCCTGTTACACGGTTTGTCCAGAATGTTCGCGGAATTACAAAGTATGCGCCGGCTTGACGGGAAGAACCCGGACAATCGAAGAAATTGAATGAGGAACTCCAATTACCCATCGAGCAAGGCGACGTACATGAAATTTGTCCAAACAGTTTTTGCACTGTCTCTTTTTATCTCTGCAGCCTGCTTCGGCCAGTTCCATCGGGGAACGGCGGTGTTCGCGTATTGCTTCCATGACGCTATTGTGATCGGGGTCGACAGCAAGTTCACTTCCTTCGACAAGAAGAGCCAGTTGACGGGCATCGGGTACGGGTGCAAAGTCTTTCGGGGAAACGATAGCGTCTACTTCGCTATCTCCGGAAATGCCATACCATTCGTTGACGGAGAGAATGCCATCGAGCGGGATGCCCGCCAGGCGTGCAGAAACGGTGCCAGCCTCTCAGCAATTGGCACCATCTTCAAGAAACAGGCTGTCAGTACGCTGGAACCATACGCCGGAGCGATTCAGCGTCTCATGGCCGGCGGCGTGAAGGGGGATTTCGTGTCGGTCGCGTTCCTCGGATTCGAAGGGGGAGTTGCGAGCTCATATGTCATGGAATTTCATGACATCAACATTCTGAAAACGGGAGACACTTCGCTTATCAAAGGGAAAGAGATGAGAGTCGGCAGGTATCCGATGAAAGTCGAGCTCGGGAACACTGCCGAGATCGACAGGTTCCTCTCCGCCCATCCCGCATATCTCGGTCACGGGAGAGATTCTATTACCGTAGAAATGAATACGCTCCTCGGTCTTGAGATCCTCTCCCATCCCGACGCGGTGGGCGGAGGCATTTCAATCCTCTGCATTTATCCCCGCAAATTCGAGTGGTGGCAAAGCGGATGCGAGTGCAAAGATTTTTGATCTTAATAACATTGGATTTGTAATGAATTATCCGGCATGGTTCGACGAAATAGTGCGATGCCCCGAGACGAAAGGGACATTGCGGCGCGTTCAGGACGGTTATGTTCGAGACGATGGATTGAAATATCCGGTCATCGACGAAATTTTGTCGGTCGTCTATCCTCGATCTCTCATCGGGCAGGATGCTTCATTCAACCGTTTCTATAATGTGATGGCACCATTGTATGACCGCAGTGAGCAGTTCTTTGGCAAACTCATTACGGGCATGGATATGATTGAAGGAAGAAACGATATCGTTTCCCGACTGAACATTTCCCCGGGGCTGAGACTTCTCGAAGTTTCTCCGGGCCCCGGGGTATTTCAGAAACTGTTGCGAGAACGGCTGACTGATGCAGGTGAATTCGTATCGCTCGATCTCTCCTTGAACATGCTGCGGCAATGTCAACGGCGCAGCCCGAAGTTCAGTGTCCACCTGGTGCACGGGAACGGACAATTCCTGCCGTTTGCCGATAACAGTTTCGACGCTCTTTTTCATTTTGGCGGTGTGAACCTGTTCAATGACCCGGACAAAGCTATTCGCGAGTTCATCCGGGTTGTGAGGAAAAATGGGATTGTGAGCTGGGGCGATGAAGGATTCTCAAAGAGCTACAGGAGCGAAATCAGAAAAAAAATTCTCTCCACAATGAATCCCGGGTTTCTAAAACCTGCACCTGCCATTCCCGGGACGCTGCATGATATAAAGGTCCATGAAGTCTATGGAGGGCTTGGCTATTTGGTCGTAGCGAAGAAGAATTAAGTCATCCTGTTCCATCAGGCCAATTCAAAAGGATTCCAATGAAGATAAATATAGATCAGGCAAAGAATTTTATCGAGCTTCTTGGGTGTATGCTCATCATTTCTGCGGTTATCGGCTTTATCAGCCATACGGATAATACGATTCTTGCAAAAAGGGAATCGGTTCAAGCTATCAGAAATTCTTTTCTTCCCAAGGGAGAGCCGTTTCTATACGACGAGGCGAGGATCTCAAACCTTTTTGTTGAAGATACGTTGCCGCGCCTCATCCAATACGGGCTCGTCAAAAGGTATGAGTTAACGCAATGTGGAACAATACTCTCAGTAAACGGAAAATTGTGGAAACAGACGTCCCCTTTTTTTAAGAACTGCCTGCTCACAGAGATCCTCGTGCACAACAAGGTCAACGGATACGCCGCTGAGACTCGCATCGTCGACAATCATTCGAAAAGACTCTTTGCAAAAATATCTCCTTCCTTCGCAATTACGTTTTTTGATTGATTGCGGGATGCTCTCAGTTGGGACGTGCAACGAACTGCAAAAAATTCTCATTGCAATCGCTTCAATAATTTGGTATCATGCCACACGGGAACTTATCACGTCGTCATAGTCGGGAGCTATGCCCGCTATCAGTTTTACGAATGAAACCATGCATCAGCCGCAGTGGACTCCTTCTCAGGTCTCAACCCTAGATCAAACGAGCCCCTCAGCACACAAATCTCACGTCGGAAGTGGGCGCCTCATTGAGCCTGTGACTCATTGAGTCACACACGACTTACTCTTGCCGCTATCTTTTCAAGCGGAAATTTCAGGCCCAGAACACCGCGAACAAATCAAGGAGGAGAAACTTTGAGCCGATCGAAAATCAACTTCTTCATCGCATGTACGGCAATCACCCTTTCTACCTTTGTTGCATCGTGCACGAAAGATGACCCCACCGCACCGCTGCCGCTTCCCCCTCCGCCGTCGGCCGGCGGCTCCTGGTCCGGAACGCTAACGGTCGGGAATCAAGTTGGCCCTTTTTCACTCAACCTAGTACAAGATGTGTTCACGTTTTCAGGGAGCGGCACTCTTGGCATCCTCACAGTAGCGATCAACGGTGAAAACCATTATCCAAACATCAACTTCGTTTGTTCGCCGAGCGGTTATCAGCCATTTACATTTGTGGGCACATTTACTTCGCCGACAGGATTGTCAGGATTGATCAATGGCTCCGGATTTTCCGATGCACCTGCAGTCTTTACGAAGAATTAAAAAGGAAGAAGGGCTTATGAGGCGGCATATTTCTCTCGTCATTGCACTTGTCGTTATTTTCTGTCAACAAGGCCGCGCACAGGCTGGTGATGTGAATCGATGGCACCTGGCGGCCGGGTTAACATTTCCTGCTTCGCCGGATCAATTCTATGACTATTGGAAACAGGGGTTCCAGATTTCGGGCGGGGCAGAATTTTCCAGTCAAACGCGGTTCATTCAATTCATTACTGCAGAAGCGGATTATTTCGCATTCGACCAAGATCGCTTTCTGGCAAGAATAGGGCTGGAACACACCAACACTCCCGTAAGCGGAGCGGGCACGTATGTCTTCGGCCTGGCATACCTTATACGGTATCCGTTTGTCGAATACGCATCGTTTCGTCCAACGTTCTTCGCCGGCGTGGGATGTGCCGATGTCTATCGATCATCGGCGACGGTTGACTATCCAAATGATCTCGTCAATCAGGATGGTTACAATGGATTCAATGCGACCATCCCAATCGGGGCTTCGATCGAAGTGTTTGAAAGCGGAGACAAAGCTGTCGAGGTAAATTTTACGTATACGTTTGGGATTCCGAAAAGCGATCGGGTCAACTCCAACTTTAGTTGTCTTAAGATCGACTATTCGTTCGCACCGTAAGCCGCGAAGGCTCGTCAAGCGGCCGCAATAAACTTCTGCACAATGTATCCCCTGCCATGGAAAGCGGAAGAAGGTCACACACTGAGGCAACATCTTCGGTTCTGATTGCTCCTTGTGGAATGGATTGTCGACTTTGTCGAGCGTATGTCCGGGAGCGCAAGCCTTGTCCAGGTTGTCGAAAGAATGACGGTCCGAAGTCGAAAGCCTGCGTCACATGTTCCATCAAGAATTGCAGAAAGTTAGCAGGACAAGGTCTTAGCTTCTGCTTTGGCTGCGACGAGTTTCCGTGCGTTCGCCTGGAACATCTGGACATGCGCTACCGAGCAAAGTATGGGATGAGCGTGATTGAAAACCTCCTGGATATAAAGAGCGTTGGAATACGGAAGTTTGTGACAACCGAAAATGAAAAATGGCGATGCCTTCACTGCAGAGAGATCCTTTGTGTCCACAAACCGCGATGTGCGACATGCGGAAAGACATGGCGTCATGTGAATGAACACGCCCGAATCCATTTATCCCCGCAGCGGAGATCGTGTATCGATTGCCGGCGGCAGGCACCTTGACCCTTACAGTGTACGATATGCTCGGGCGGGAGGTCAAAGCGCTGGTCAACGGCCGTCAGGAAGCAGGACCTCATTCTTTGACGTTTAGCGCGAACAATCTGGCGGGCGGAGTCTCTCTCTACAGAATTCAAGCGGGAAGCTGCAGCGAAAAAAAAACTCGTGCTGTTGAAAGAAAGAGGCTATCGCCAACATATCGCCGCCTTCTAGCTCCAGGGTTTTGAGGGACCAAAATCAAAGACTTACATATTTGAGATCATCCTGCATCCTCTATTGATAACGGCAATCAATCGACCATCCAGACAATGATACAATCATCTTTTAAACATTTCCGCGCTTCCCGCAGCCTCCGAATGATTACGCCCGAGATGCTGATCCTCCTCATCCTCCCGGCGGTAAAATTATTCGTTCATCTCATCGCGATCAACGGCTACGGAGTCCACGGCGACGAACTATATTATCTCGCCTGCAGCGATCATCTCGATTGGGGATATGTCGATCATCCTCCTTTATCGATTCTCCTGCTGCACACTGAACGCTGGGCTTTCGGCGATTCGATGCTGTCCATCCGTCTCTTCCCGGCATTGGCGGGATTCTTCACCGTACTGCTCACAGGAATCCTGGCGCGGAGGATGGGCGCCAGCCTCACAGCACAACTCCTTGCTGAATCTTGCGCCCTCGTCGCCCCGGTGTATCTGGCGGTGGATCACTACTTCTCGATGAACGCATTCGATACGCTCTTCTGGCTAGCAGCAATATATCTCATCGTCTGCATGATCAATGACGGCAAACCAAGGTTGTGGGTGTGGTTCGGCGTTGTGATAGGGCTGGGATTTCAGAACAAGATAAGCGTCTTGTTTCTCGCCTTTGGAATTTTCGCCGGCCTGCTTCTTACGAAACAGCGGCGATTGTTGTTCACTCCATGGGTCGTGCTTGGAGTCCTCGCCGCGGTTCTCGTCGTGACGCCCAACATCGTCTGGCAGATAACGCACGGCTGGCCCACGCTGGAATGGATTGCCAAAGCCCGAACCGAGAAGATGGTAGCTCTCTCGCTTCCGGCATTTCTGAAAGAACAAATTTTTCTCATGCAGCCGCTGACCGTTTTCATTTGGGGAGGTGGGCTGGTTGCGCTCCTTCTTCATTCGTCCCTCACTCGTTATCGTTCTCTCGGCTGGTGCTATTTGACAATACTAGCAGTCTTCGTAGTCCAAGGAGGAAAACCGTACTATCTCGCGCCGATCTATCCGGTCCTTTTCGCAGCCGGCGCGATTGCGATCGAACGATGGCTGACACGCCTGTGGATGAGAACGGCGGTCATCGCTGCGGTGTTAGGAACCGGTATTTTAACCGCGCCTCTGGGAATGCCGTTGCTTCCGGTTGAGAGTTTCCTTAAATATCAGGAAGTCATCGGCATACGCCCATCGAGCGGAGAGAAATGGGCAGAAGGAAAGCTGCCGTCGTTCTTTGCCAATTTCTTCGGCTGGAAAGAACTGGCCGCGGCGGTCGACACGGTCTACCGATCGCTTCCTGAGGAGGATAAGGCCAAGTGCGGTGTGTTCTGTCAGAACTACATGCAGGCGGGCGCTATCGATTTTTATGGAGGGCGGACCGGACTTCCCCGCGCGATCGCCGCCCACAACAATTATTGGCTCTGGGGAACGAGAAGGTACTCCGGCGAGGTGATGATCGTGCTGGGGGGTAATGCAGGAGACCTGAAGAAGTACTACGAAGAAGTGACGGAATGTGCCCTGTTTCAGAATGAATACATTCAACCAATACACAGCAATCTTCCGATCTTTCTTGTCCGAAAACCGAAGGTCAAGCTGGAAGCATTGTGGCCGAAGGTCAAACATTACATTTAGCACCAGATGAAATATTTGATCCGCACAGCACGATTATCACATCGCCCGGCGATCGAAATAATTATCGCGTTGTCGGTCGGCGAGTTGAGTGTTCAGGATTATACGCCGGAACAGATTGAAGGCGCGCTGCAGGGCGCGTTCGGCGTTGAACCTCATCTCCGCGTGCAGGTTTGCCGTCTTGAACCGGGTTGACTATGCGCTGCCTTCCGGAATACCGATCGAGTTTGTCCCGATGAAAAAAGTGTTGATGATCTGACCAACCATTATTCATTCGGAAAAATCTACTATGGATCTGCTATGGACAATGAAATATCTCCCCAGGTAACTCCGCCGTCGCTTCTGCACCGCATCTTCGTCGGCCAGCAAGGCATACGGGCCGGCTGGAGCATCGGCCTTTTTATTATTTTAATGGCGTTGATCACAGCTGCTCTTTTCTTGCCAATCCAATTTATTTTCCGCAAGAACGGAATAGCTCTGACGGACGATCAACCGTTGCCGGCAAGCGTCGGGGAATTGGCGGGGTTCCTCGGTCTGCTGGGGGCGTCGATGATCATGGCGTTCATCGAACATAAACCTCTGATCTCATACGGATTAGAGGGAACTCGCCGTCCTGCAAGCTTCATATATGGAACGCTCTCGGGTTTCTTCGCACTTTCTCTTCTCGTTTTCGCTCTAAACCTCTGTGGCGTTCTTTGCTTTGACGGCCGGGCCGCATTTGATTGGAATGCGGTATCATATGCCTTCGCGTGGGGTGCTGCATTTCTCTTGGTCGGACTGTATGAAGAATACTTGATGCGCGGATACCTGCAGTCAACGATGACGCGCGGCATCGGATTTTGGTGGAGCGCGATATTGCTTTCTGCCGCTTTTGGCTGTCTCCATATTTTCAACAAGGGCGAATCTTCAGTCGGCATTTTCACCGCCGCCCTTGTCGGTTTGATATTTTGCATCAGTCTTTGGTATCTTAAGCAGTTATGGTGGGCAATAGGGTTTCATGCGTCGTGGGATTGGTCTCAATCGTACCTCTGGGGTACGGCCGACAGCGGCAAACTTACTCAGGGCCATTTCTTTTCTGTCCATCCGCAGGGAAACATTTATTTGAGCGGGGGCGCAACGGGCCCGGAAGGAAGCGTGATGGCAATCCCGTTGTTGCTGCTGATCGCAGTGATCATGCTTCTTGTCTGGAAAAAACACAGGGTGCAACACGGCAGCAGCGCAGACGCGCCTGAAGCTCCGCTGTGATGAATCTCTTTTTCAACAATAATGCTTGAGGAAAATATGGGACTCGGGAATTATGCTCTTATCGTCATCGCGTTTTTGGTATTTCTTACAATGATAGTTGAGCTCAGGCACAAGATCCTTGTGACAAAACCGGGAAACACGATCCCTGACAATTTGAATGTCTGGAAATGGGGAATCTTCTATTTTAATCCGGGCGATTCAAGAATATTTGTCCCCAAAAGAATAGCATCGCTGGGCTGGACATTAAATTTTGCCCGCCCCGGTACTTACGTGCTTATCCCGGGATTCATTCTTTTTGTGTTACTGATAAAGGTGTTGTAAGTAGAATCAAAGCGGCGGCAATGACTGGGATTTTGAGAGGTGTTGACGCTGCACTAGTAAAACTTTTATGCAGAATGCAATCGGCTGAAGGGGAATTTGTTAGGAGGTGATTGAGTGGCTATCGGAAAAATCGAACCTGTCGAAGATGGGAAACGAAGCCTGATTGAACCTTGCTCCGCACAATTTGTTTGTTAAGGTGATTTCTTACTGCACATTCGGCTGTTCAATTCCCTGCACTGGAGCGATCCTGACTGGTGCGGAGCGGACGACGCCTTTGCGCGGACCGAGATGCTTGCCGAGGATCTCGCCGAAATACGGACGGATACTGTTGTAGGATTCCGCGAGTGAAGTGTACGACGAAGTCGCAAAGTACTGATACCATCCGCAATGTTTTTCGCAGACCTTCATCACGTCGCGCATTTGCTGCGCCTGCACCGATCGGACGTACTCCGTCAGCGACGATTCCGTGAGGTTGATGGCTTTATGCGGCAGTACCCGGCACGGGTAGTAGAGTGAACCGTCGGCATCGATGACGATGGAAGATGACGAGCAGCTTCCCCGTTCGATGTTCGTAAAGAAATTATCAGGCGTGATGATGACGTTCGGGTACTCCTTTTTCAGCGCCATCACTTTTTCGCGGAATGCAGCAAACTCGGGGAAGTGATTCTTCGTCCCCTCAAGATGCACCGCCGGCATGATCACGATCTTCGCCCCAGCTTCCCAGCACCGCCGCACTTTGTAATCGAGCCGGTCGATATCTTTGTTCGTCACGACTGTCTGCACGCAGACGCTCGAACCGAACGCAACATATTCTTCCAGTTCGTCGAACATCTCGAGGTTCACGTGTCCTTCATCGATGGAGATGTGGAGAAAGTCGATATACTTGCAGTACTTGCGCATCGGGTAGTTCGTCGTCATCCCCCGTTCGCTTGTGGTCACCATCAGGTAGAACGGCTTGCGGCGGGTGTATTCCAGTATCTCCATGAAATCCGGCCGGAGAAGCGGGTCTCCCCCTTCCATACTCAGCAAGAAAATGCTAGACTTGCCGATGTTGTCTAAAACTTTGAACACGTCGTTTGTCGGCAATCCTGGATCCTGCTCTTTCCACAAGTTGCAGAACCGGCAGCTGAAATTGCACGTCAGATTGATCTTGTACGATGCATAGAACGGGTAAGCGATACCCTGGTCGCGATGCCTGTAGTTGTACCACAGATATTTCGCCGTGTCGGCGTATTTTCGTGCCGGGAGAGTTCGCATAGATCCTACTGGTAGTGTTTAGCCACAAATATAATAGCACAATTTGGGATTTGTTGCAAGAGGAAGAATGCCGGAATCGGGTATTGCCCTAATTTGAAAGTAATGAACGTATTAATACTGGTCATGCTGACGAATGTCAGCATCTAGATCCTCTTTTGGACGCCGAACTTGGTTCGGCATGACGTGCATCCTGAAATTCAGGCACTTGTTGTTGCTTAATAGAAATGTCATGTATTTGTGCTTAGTAGAAATGTCAGGGTGCAGCATGGGTTTGAGATTGGGTAGTAGATTTTCTTTGTTTTGATGGTAG